>Ga0213869_10000145_pt1 | contig 56413 bp, 53 predicted proteins | sample PICome_10_FD_160083 | JGI IMG/M metagenome (GOLD analysis project Ga0213869, IMG submission 160083) | Coastal seawater microbial communities near Pivers Island, North Carolina, United States - PICO132 | ecosystem: Environmental > Aquatic > Marine > Coastal | place: USA: North Carolina... | reverse complement strand
GTTTTGATTATAACAGGAGTTATGTTTCTTAGGTCATTTTTAGTTGACACTAAAAAAATAGTGATTCCAAAATGGTTAGATTTTTCAATGGCTTTTATAATTGTTTTGTTGTCAATTTATGTTGTTTGTGATACTTTTTTTATTTAAAATTCTTGAATAATGAAAAAATTGAAATATGTAAAATCTTTATTTATAGCTTCATTAGTTATCTCATTTTTATGTGTAGCATTTGGAATATATATGCTAATTAATAATGAGTATTTGATTGGTGGAGCATTTCTTTTTGGTAGTTATGCTATGGGTTGGGATGATTGGAAAAACTTTTTAACTAAAAAGAAATAATAATTTATGGAAAAATTAGAAAAATTTATATACTCTGTTAAGTATCTACCTCCTACATTATATTTTGGCTCTGTCGGATTACTTGGATATGACATTTACTGTGATATAATTAATGAAACAGAATTTCTTAATGAATATTTAAAAACCCCATTAATTATTATTTTTATTTATATGACTTATTTGGGTGTGAAAAAATATAAAAAGAAATAAACCATAATTTTGGATAAACAAAAACTTATCAAAGTATTAAGTCTAATTACTGGTCTTATACTTATAAGTGTCATAATTTATTCAGTAGTAAACAAAGATTGGTTTGATGCTTTGGGTTATTTTGGAATATTTTTTATAATATTTGTTATGCCTGCTTATTTTAAAAAAAACTAAATAAAAAATGAAAAAATTAATTATTGTAATCTTATTTTGTTTACCACTATGTCTTCACTCACAAAAAAATACAGATGACCTAAATTTAGCAAACAAGATTTTAAAAATTGATGAAGAAAATATTTTACGTAACCCTATTTACCACAACTGGGGCTCTTCAATAATTAAAGGGAAAGACGGAAAATATCATTTGTTTTATGCTCAGATGTCTAAAGAAATTGGATTTAGGTCTTGGCTTACGGACGGAGTAATTTCTCATGCGATTGCTGAATCACCAGCAGGCCCATACGTTCATAAAGAAATCGTTTTAGAAGGTCGTGGGCCTGGGTATTGGGATGCCTACACAGCTCACAATCCTAGAATAAAATATTTTGACGGTAAATATTATTTATACTATATGTCTACTAATACTGGAGGTAGATTACTTTCAGATGAAGAGTTTAATCAGGCCAGAAATGGAGTAATTACGAATGAGTTTCGTGCGCTTGTAAGAATGAATCAACGGATTGGCGTCGCCGTTTCTGAAAGTGTAAATGGTCCTTGGAAAAGATTGGACCAGCCCATAGTAGAACCATCAGGGCCGATTGCTCAAATCACATGTAATCCAGCTTTAGCCGAAAGACCTAACGGAGGTTATATCATGATTGTAAGGGGTGATAAACCTAATATAAAGTACGCCAATGGTAAATGGCCAGATCATAATGAGCTAATTAGAAGTCAAGCTATTGCTTTATCAGATTCGCCTTTAGGGCCCTGGGAAATTCAACCTAAGCTTGCGGTAGGAGATTTAAACTCAGAGGATCCTGCCATTTGGTATGATTCGAAAAGAAAACGTTATTATGGTGTTTATCATGCTTTTGGATATATGGGAATGATTACATCAATCGATGGAATTAATTGGGAAAAAGCAAAACATTATAAAGTGTTAGATAAATCTCTAAAAAAATCAGATGGTACTGAGATAAATGCTAACAGGCTAGAACGACCTTTTATTTACGTCGAAGATGGGGTAGCGAAGGTTTTAACTGTTGCGGTTTTTGAAAATAATAAAAATTCATATTCACTATTTATACCATTGGATTAATATGTTTAAAAATCAATAAGTATTATTTATTTAGAGTAAACCTATTAATAAGGCTGCAGCTAAGAATAAAATCATTAAAGCAACTAAAACTTTTATTGTTTTTAAAGTTACTTTTTTTAACAGTTTGTTGCCTAAATAAGAGCCAATTATCCCTGAGCTAATCGCAAAAAACCCTAAAGCAAAATAATCATTTAGATTTAGGTTAAATAAATTTGTTGAATACACACTCAATCGTGTGAAATCTACTAGCGAAGAAATTACTACTGTTGTTGCGATAAAAACTTTTTTGTCTAAACCTATTTTTATTAAAAATGCGCTCCTTAATGCTCCTTGATTTCCTGTTAACCCTCCAAAAAATCCACTTAAAAAACCGCCATACCAGAGGCTTTTACTATCGAATTTTAATTTATTAAAGAATGGTATTAAATCTATTAAAGCAAATACTATTAATAGAAGTGATACAATGAATTTCACTAAAGAGATTTTTTTAGTATTTCCCATTAATTCATAAGAATACAAAATGACTTCATCATTTAGTTGAAATAAAATAAATGAGCCCAAAAAAGCAGCAATTATTGCAGGGATTCCGAACTTTAAAAGCACCTCCCTACTGTAAAAATTACCTATAATAAAAAGTTTAAATATGTTGTTTGAAAAATGAATTATCCCAGTTAAAGCAATTGCTAGTTCAACAGGGAAGTAAATCATCATAATGGGAGTTAAAATTGTACCTAATCCAAACCCAGAAAAAAAAGTTAATATTGCTGCAAGAAAAGTAACTAAAGAAATTATTAATACTTCCATTTACTAAAAGTAATTATAATTTTATTTTTTGACTTTTTGACATATTTATTTTTTTGGTATCTTATTTGTTACTTAATTTTTAAAAACTGTAATGAATAATACAGAAAAGTTTTATCAAAAATCATTAAACAAACTTAAAAAAGGGGCTACCATAAATGAACTTTATGAACTTCTATACAAATATGAAAGGATGGAAAATTATGATGCTTGTGCCGGTATTCACAAGGCTATAAAAAGTAAATCAAAATAATTTATGAAAAACATTCTATTGTCTTGTATTTTATTGTTTGTTCACCTTTTTTTAGGTGCTCAAATTATCACAGAAGACTTAATTAAAAAACACATTACTGTTTTATCCTCTGATGAAATGGAGGGAAGAAAAGCTGGAACACAAGGAATTGAAAAAGCCGCTAGATATATTGAAAATGAATTTCAAAAAATTGGTCTAAATAAATTTGATGGGTTATCAACCTACAGGCAAGAATTTAACGAAAAAGGACTCGCACTTTTTAATGTCATTGGGGTTATAGAGGGTAAATCAAAAAAAGATGAGTTTATAGTAATATCTGCTCATTATGATCATTTGGGGATAAATAAAAATGGAAATGGTGATGTCATTTACAATGGAGCAAATGATAACGCCTCTGGAGTAGCGGCGGTGTTGGCACTAGCCAAATACTTTTCAAAAATGAAAACTAACGAACGCAGTATTCTTTTTGTTGCTTTTACAGCTGAAGAAATGGGTTTACTAGGGTCAAATTACTTTGGAGGGGAAATTAATCCAAAAAAAATTATAGCTGGTATTAACATTGAAATGATTGGGAAACAGTCTCCGTTTGGTCCTAAAACTGCATGGATTACAGGATATAATAAATCTACTTTTGGAGAAATAATTAAAAAAAATCTTGAAGGTTCTAATTATAAAGTTTATCCAGATCCATATTTAAATTTTAACCTGTTTTTTAGGTCTGACAACGCGTCGTTGGCAAGATTAGGAGTCCCTGCTCACACTTTTTCTACAAGTCCAATGGATAAAGACTTAGATTACCATAAAGTTACTGATGAAGTCAATACGCTAGAAATCTATACTATTGCTGAAACAATTAAAGCAATTGCAAAAGGAACCAGTTCAATTATAAACGGAACGGATACGCCCTCAAGAGTGAATCTAAATAAAAAATAATTTCATTCTTTTGATTCTTATTAATATTAAGTTATTTTTATGAAAAAGGAATAGCTTTATGAAAAAGAAATCTAGAAGAAATTTTATTAAAAAATCAACTATAATAGGGTCTGGATTTTTTATTGTCCCAAGAAATGTTTTAGGTGGCGTAGGTTATACTCCTCCGAGCGACCAATTAAATCTTGCTGCCATTGGAGCTGGGGGAAAAGGTCTCAGTGATATCAATAATTCTTCAGTAAACGGCAGAGAGAGAATCGGAGCTCTTTGTGATGTTGATTTTTCAGGAAGTGCAAAGCGAAGTGTAAAAAGTTTCCCAAAAGCAAAAAAATACGCTGATTACAGAGAGATGTTAGATAAAGAAAAAGATATTGATGCCGTAACAATCTCAACACCTGATCACGTTCATGGGCCTGCTGCAGTATATGCTATGGAAAGAAATAAACATGTGTATGTGCAAAAACCTATCACACATAATATCAGAGAAGCTAGAGTGTTAACTGAACTTGCCAGAAAACAAAAAGTAGTAACTCAAATGGGTAATCAAGGGGGTTCAAATCCTTTATTAAAAATGGTACAAGGGTGGGTAGACTCAGGAAGAGTTGGTAAAATTTCTGAAGTTAAAGTTTGGACTAACAGACCTGTCTGGCCTAAAGGAATTAAAATGATGAAGCCTGATCCTAGTAAAAAACCAAATGATTTAAACTGGGACTTATGGCTGGGGCCTGCTTCTTCAAAACCATACACTCCAAATTTACATCCTTTCAATTGGAGAGGCTGGTGGGAATATGGAACTGGGGCTCTTGGAGACGTCGGTTGTCATTTAATTGATATTCCTTTTAGAACCCTGGGACTTAAATATCCCAAAGATGCAGAATGCAGTATAGGTAGTGTTTACACTAAAATGTGGAATGCAGATTATTTCCCTGAGGGTTGTCCTCCCTCATCTTTAATTACTTTAAATTTTGATTCGACTGTAAAAAATAACTCTCCGATTCAATTAACTTGGACAGATGGTGGAATAAGGCCTCCACATCCAGAAATAATTCCTGCCAATGATGATATTGGAGGGCCAAACAGCCAAAATGGTGTTTTGATGATAGGAGAGAAAGGTATTATTTCAACAAATATTAATGATAGTTCTCCCCTTACTCCTAAATTATACTTATACAACGGTGAAACAGAATTCGGCCCTGAAACTGAAAAAATGAAAGAACCTGAATATGGTCACCAGCGTAAATGGGTTGACGCTTGTAAAGCTGGCTTCAATAGCAAGGAACACCTTGAATTAACATCTTCGTTTGATTATGCTGGACCAATGACTGAAACTGTTTTAATGGGTAATCTAGCGATTAGAAGTTATATGCTTAGAAAAGAAAACTCAAAAGGAAAATTAGACTTTTTTGCAAGAAAAAAATTAATTTGGGATGGAAACAATATGGAAATTACAAATCTGGAAGAGGCTAATCAGTTTGTTACTAGAACATATCGTGATGGGTGGAAAATTTAATTTCTAATTTTCATTGTTTATTTTCATATTCAAAAATCTATTAAAATCATTGATAGAACGACTATTATCTTAACAATTTTGGTAACCATCAATTACGTTAATTCGTTATCTTTGAATGCGATTTTAAAATGTAAATGAAGCCAAATCAAAAATTAAAAGTTTCTAAAAAAATTCAGGTTCAAAATATGTTTGACTCAATTTCAATTGAATATGACTTTTTAAACAGAATCATGACCTTTGGAAATGATATAAAATGGAGGAAAAACATATACAAAATTGCCAAGCATTATAATCCAAAAAAAATTTTAGATATAGCAACAGGTACCGCAGACATCGCTTTGGAGCTTTCTAAAATAGATGGCTGCAATATAATAGGACTTGATATTTCCGAAAAAATGCTTGAAATAGGCAGGACTAAAGTAATAAATCAAAGCCTATCTGAAAAAGTATCTTTAATTTCTGGAGATGCCGAAAACATTGATTATGATACAGAGTCTTTCGACTTAGTTACCATTGGATTTGGAGTAAGAAATTTTCAAAATTTAGAAAAAGGGTTAAAAGAAAGTCACCGTGTTCTAAAGCCAAAAAGTAAATTAATAATTTTAGAGACTTCTGTTCCAACAAATCCCTTAATAAAATTTTTTTATTTAATGTTTAGCAGATCCTTTATACCTTTTATAGGGCAATTATTTTCAAAAGATAAAACCGCATATAAATACCTTCAAAAATCAGCTGAAAAATTTCCAAGTGGAAAAAATTTTATTAATGTTTTAAAAAAATGCGGTTTTACTAATATTGAACTGAAGCCTCAAATGTTTGGAGCCACTACTATTTATGTTGCAGAAAAAATTTGAATAAAAAATGGTTTCTAACAATGATTTTTTTATAAAACTAAAAAGTTGTGTTAAGGAAAAAACTCCTTTTATATCCTTTCGCCACCCACAGTCTGAAGCATTAAAATGTTACTTTGGAAGTGCTAATAAAATAAATAGTTTTTCCATTCCTTTAGATTCGGGCTTTGTTGTAATGCCTTTTGATGTCAAAAAACAAGGTTACTATATTTCTAAAAGCACAACAATCTCAACAAAAATTTCAAAAAATATCAACAAAGATTCATTAAACACCAGCTTAAATCTTAATGAAAAATTTCATTCTGATAAAAATGAATATTGTAACAAAGTCTCTAAAATCATAAAAATTATTTCCCAAACAGAACTCGTGAAAGTAGTCTTTTCTAAAAGTTTTAAGTTTAATTTGTCTTCAAATAATTTTGATATTTTTTTTCAAAAATTACTAAACCAAAATTTCGAAGCTTTTTGTTATTTATTTTATCACCCAGAAGAGGGTTTTTGGATGGGTGCAAGTCCTGAAACTCTACTAGAGATAAGTGATAAAAATGTTACAACAATGGCCTTAGCAGGAACAAAAAAAAGAGAAACTTCTGAATGGGGAAATAAAGAAATCATAGAACAAGAGATTGTTAAAGAGGAGATAATAAAAAATTTACGCCCCCTCTGTGAAAACGTAAAAACTGAAGGACCCGTCACTATTAAAGCAGGAGAAATTGACCACTTAAAAACCGTTATTACAGGCTTTTCTACAGCCTCTGTTAATGATGTCATAAATGCTATTCACCCTACGCCTGCAGTTGGAGGTGTCCCGAAAAAAAATGCTTTATCGATTATTAACAGTCTAGAGAATCATGAAAGATCTTTATACTCTGGCTATCTTGGTGAAATTGATAAAAATGAATGTCGGCTTTTTGTAAACCTGAGGTGTATTAATTTCAATCAAAATAAGGCAACCCTTTTTGTTGGTGGGGGCATCACCCAAGAAAGTAGTCCAGAAAAAGAATGGGAAGAGATTATCAATAAATCTCAAACAATATTGAGCTCTCTTTTTAACTAGTCAATTAATTGATTTAGTACATTTGTATTGTGATTATGTATCCCGTGATTCCTTCTGCACAAACAGTTATTCTTACTTGTTTAAAGCTAGGCATAACAACTGTCGTTATTTCACCTGGTTCAAGAAACGCTCCTTTAGCTATTGGGTTTGCTTCTAATGACGCTTTCAAGTGCTACAGCATAGTGGATGAACGTTCAGCGGGTTTCTTTAGTCTTGGAATTGCCCAGCAAATTAAAAAACCTGTAATATTACTTTGCACGTCTGGTTCGGCTATTTTAAATTATGCTCCTGCTATTGCAGAGGCTTTTTACAGTCAAATTCCTTTAATTGTTCTTTCAGCTGATAGGCCAAAATACAAGATAAATATTGGAGATGGTCAAACTATTGATCAGTCTAAAGTCTTTGGAAATAATATTTTTAGTTCTGATTCATTAAAACAAGACATTGCCCATAATCTAAAAGCTATAACCATTAGTAATCGTCAAAAAATATTGAATTCTGAATTAGGAGTAAATGAAATAAATAAATTACAAATTAAAATTCAAAAATTTAATGAAGATTTATTAAATAAAAGATTCAACGAGTCTTTTGTCTTCCGAAAACCTGTGCATATAAATATTCCTCTTGAGGAGCCTCTTTATGATTTCATTGAAACGCCATGTGTTAAACTTAATAATAAAGTAAAGTTTAATAATGAAAAACTTATTAAAAAAATTGATTCAAATTTTGAAAACATTATTGAAAAGTATTCCAAAATAATGATTCTTGCTGGGTCTTGTAGTACAAATTATTTAGACGATAAAATTATTGATAAGATTAAGCGAAATTCGAACATAGTAGTTTTAACAGAGTCAACCTCAAACATGCACGATGATTCTTTTTTTGAAAATATAGATCAAATCATTGCCCCAATTGAACTGCTAAAATCAAAAAACGATTTGTTTTCTAGCCTAAAGCCTGAAATCTTGATAACAATTGGAGGTATGATAATCTCAAAAAAAATAAAATCTTTTTTAAGAAATTTCCCTCCAAATATTCATCTTCACGTTGGAATTAACGATGCAAATGACACCTATTTTAAAGGAGTTAAGCATGTTCAAACAACCCCTAAGATATTTTTTGAAAAATTATTAGAAAAAACTAATTCTGCATCTAATTATCACAAAGCCTGGAACACCCTGTCTAAAAAAAGATTTTTAGCTCATGAAAAATTTATTAAAAAAACTAATTATTCTGACTTAGTTATTTTTCATATTTTATCCTCAAGAATACCTTCAAAATATCAAGTTCATGTGGCTAATAGTTCGCCCGTTAGATATCTTCAGCTTTTTAAATTTTCTAAATTAAATAATACATTTTGTAACAGGGGAACTAGCGGAATTGAAGGCAGTACTTCTACTGCTGTTGGAGCTTCAGTAGCTAATAATACTCCAACTGTTTTGATTACGGGAGATTTAAGTTTTTTCTATGATATCAATGGTCTTTGGAACAATTATATTAACTCAGATTTCAGGATCATTTTGATTAATAATAATGGTGGTGGAATTTTCAGAATTTTGCCCGGTTTTAAAGATGATGAAATTTTTTCAAAATATATAGAGACAAAACATTCGCTAAATGCTAAACAAATAGCAAAAACTTATGGATTTAAATATCAAAACAAAAAGACAGCTTTTGGAGTTAAATTTGCTTTAAAAACTTTCTTTAAAAAATCTAACAGACCTAAGATTTTAGAAATTACAACTCCATCTCATTTAAGCTCCTCGACTCTTAAAAATTACTTTAAGTTTTTGGCTAATAGTTGAAGTAAATTTACCTTTAGAAAGTGTTATATTTATTAAAAATTTGTAGATGATAATTAAATGGAATAATATTAAAAAATACTCTGATATAAAGTTTGAACTTTACAATAGGGTGGCTAAAATAACCATAAATAGGCCTAAAGTATATAACGCATTTCGACCGGAAACAAACATTGAAATGCTTGATGCAATCGATATATGTAAAGAAAGAACTGATATAGATATTGTTGTTTTCACTGGTGCTGGCGATAAGGCTTTTTGTAGCGGAGGTGATCAAAACGTGAAAGGTTCTGGTGGTTATATTGGTGATGACGGAGTTCCTAGGCTGAACGTTTTAGACTTACATAAAAAAATAAGAGAAATCCCAAAACCTGTAATTGCAATGGTCAACGGATATGCTATTGGAGGTGGGCACGTATTGCATGTTGTCTGTGATTTAACTATTGCAAGTGAAAATGCCATTTTTGGACAAACAGGTCCAAAAGTTGGAAGTTTTGATGGAGGGTTTGGATCTTCATACCTAGCAAGACATGTTGGTCAAAAAAAAGCAAGAGAAATATGGTTTTTATGCGAACAATACAGTGCAAATGAAGCCTTAAAAATGGGAATGGTAAACAAAGTGGTTCCACTAAAAGAGCTTGAAGAAGTTACTCTGAAATGGTGTACAATTATGCAAAAAAGAAGCCCTCTAGCTTTAAGAATGATAAAAAGAAGTCTTAATGCCGAATTAGATGGTCAACACGGATTAATGCAACTAGCAGGAGATGCCACTCTACTATACTATTTAACTGAAGAAGCACAGGAGGGTAAAAATGCATTTTTAGAAAAAAGAGATCCTGATTTTAAAAAGTATCCTAAATTTCCTTAAATATTGAAACAATTAAATGTTATTTCAAATTAGAGAATGGGTTTTAGCGGCCAGACTTAGAACCATCCCACTGTCAATTTCAGGAATATTTATAGGTTCAAGCGCAGCATACTATAAAGGTATGTTTAACTATACCATCTTTTTTTTAGCGATTTTAACAACTATTTCTTATCAAGTTCTTTCAAACTTCGCAAATGACTATGGAGATGGCGTTAAGGGAACAGACGACAATCGGATTGGCCCAAAAAGAGCTGTTCAAAGCGGAAAAATTGGAATAAAAAAAATGAAAAAAGGAATTGTGTTCACTGCTTCAATTGCTTTGTGTCTGACATTTGTATTAGTAATCAGCTCTTTTAAGCAAGAATTGCTTAATCTCTTATTGTTTATTTTACTGGGTATTTTAGCTGTGGTTTCTGCTATAAAGTACACTGTTGGGGAAAATCCTTACGGATACATGGGGTTTGGAGATTTTTTTGTTTTTATTTTTTTTGGTTTAGTTAGTGTTCTTGGCTCAAATTTCCTGTACACTTCTTCTTTTAATGTATTTTTATTTTATCCTGCTTGCACCATAGGTCTTTTAAGTGTTGGTGTTTTAAACTTAAATAACATGAGGGATCTTGACAATGATTTGAAATCAAAAAAAAATACTATTGCAGTAAAATTGGGTATCGCCAAATCTAAAATTTATCACTTTTTATTAATATTAAGTTCGGTTATTGTAATATTGGCTTTTCAGTTAAGCCTAAACTCAAATTCAATTTTTTTTAACTGCTTAATAGGATCAAATGTTTTGTGGCTTTTAATTCATCTAATTAAAATTTATGACATCCAAGAATCCGAAAAATTTGATGTTTTTCTAAAGCCTTTGGCTTTATCAACTTTCTTTTATTCGATATCCATTTCTTTATACTTTTTAAAAATTATAGGATAATGAAAGCCTTTTGTTTTAAACATACGCTTAACTTTCATAATCCCAGCGGGACTTCCAGAGGAGTTTTAAATCAAAAGGTAAGTTGGTTTATTGTTATTTTTCGTGGTAATAAAATAGGTATTGGAGAGTGTAGCTTAATAAAAGGATTAAGCCCCGATCCTGAGACTGGTTATGAGCTAACGCTAAGAAGAGTGTGTGAAAACATTTCTGATGGATTTGCTGTACTGTCTAACGAGCTAGATTCTTATCCTTCAATTTTATTTGGGTTAGAAACAGCGTTTCGATCCTTTGAATCATCCAACTCTCAATTATTGTTTAAGTCTGATTTTACTAATAATAAGGCTTCTATTCCTATAAATGGATTAATCTGGATGGGGCAAAAAAGTTTTATGATTTCTCAAATCAAAGAAAAGATTGATTCAGGTTTTGATTGTGTCAAAATTAAAATTGGTTCTCTAGATTTTAAAACAGAGCTTGAATTAATAAAAAATATTCGAAAAGAATATTCTTCAAAAGACATAGAAATTAGAGTAGACGCTAATTGTGCTTTTGCTTTTTCAGGCGCATTAGAAAAGCTAAAAAAGTTATCTGAATTTTCTCTACACTCTATAGAGCAGCCAATTAAAACTAGGCAATGGGAAAACATGTCTTTTTTGTGTGAAAACTCTCCTGTGGCAATAGCATTAGATGAAGAGCTCATAGGTCTTCAGGATGGTGATAAAGAGAGAATGATTAAAAACGTTCAACCTAAATATATAATATTAAAGCCTAGTCTTCTGGGTGGCATAGAAAAATGTGAAGACTGGATTGAAATTGCTAACAAAAATAAAATAAAGTGGTGGGCGACTAGTGCGCTTGAAAGTAATATCGGACTTAATGCAATTGCACAGTGGGTTTACCAAAAAGATACAAAAATGAAGCAGGGTCTTGGAACGGGAAAACTTTTTTCTAATAATATTTTATCTCCTTACATTATTGAGAAAGGGTGCTTAAAATATTCTACTGAAAACAAATGGGATCTTAAAATATTTGACCAACAAAAACGATTGTTTTTAAAATGAATTCTTTTTTTTACAATAACGACTTCATGTTAAATGGAAATTCATACAGCTTAGAATCTTTATTGTCAACTACTAAACACAGCGCGCCCTTACTTTTTTTGTTTCTAAAACAATGGACAAATAAAAATTCAACTATAACATTGCAAACCTCTGGATCTACAGGGAAGCCAAAAGAAATACAAATGCCCAAAGACAAAATGATTCTCTCGGCAAAAAGGACTGGTAAGTATTTGAATTTGCAGGCTAAAGAAAAAACACTTTGTTGTTTGCCATTAAATTATATTGCAGGAAAAATGATGGTTGTAAGGGCTCTTGTGTTGGGTTTAGATTTATATTTAACAAAACCTTCAAAAAATCCTTTAAAAACTTTTTCCTTTAATTTTGATTTTGTTGCTTTTACCCCATATCAACTAGAACATTCTTTAAAACAATTAAACAAAATTAAAACCCTTCTTGTGGGCGGAAGTCCAATTAGCGAAAAAACAAAAAAACTTCTCTACAGGAACAAAACTAATGTTTACGAAACTTTTGGAATGACCGAAACGGTTTCTCACATTGCCTTAAAACACATTAGTCAAGGAAAGAAAGAGTTTGAGGCTCTTGATGGCGTTCGTTTTGAAACAGAAAATCATTGTCTTAAAATCTTTTGTGATTCAATTTTAAAAACTCCTATTCTAACAAATGATATAGTTGACTTAATTTCTGAAAAAAAGTTTGTTTGGAAAGGAAGAATAGATTTTGTTATAAACTCTGGTGCCATAAAAATTTTTCCTGAACTGTTGGAAAAAAAACTAAGTCAAGTGTTTTTTATTCCTTTTATTGTTTTTGGATTTCCAGATGAAAAGTTGGGAAAGAAAATTTCAATTGTTTTTGAAGGAAAAACACCTTATAATTTTGAAAAGTTAATTAAAACTTTAGACTCTTTTGAAAGGCCAAAAAAAGTTTTTAACTTAAAAGTGTTTCCTAGAAATAACAACAAATTATTAAGAAAAAAAATTATTAATGAAATATTAAACACCTATGAACCAAACTAAAAAAGAAGAGTATTGGAATACCCTAACTCATTTTATTGGAATAATACTAAGCATAATTGGTTTGCCGTTATTAATTCTCGCCAATAAAAATTTGTCTTCTTTTAGTCTTTTCAGTATTTTATTTTTTGAATTTGGTTTATTGTTTGTTTACACCTCCTCTACACTTTATCATTATGTAGAAAACGTCAAAATCAAAAACAAATTACGAACACTTGACCATGTAAGTATCTTTTATTTAATTGCTGGATCCTACGCTCCTGTTTGTCTAATTACACTTTACAATCATTCTGGAATTGAAATTTTTATAACTGTTTTGGGAATAATGTTAACAGGAACTTTTTTTAAAATTTTTTACACTGGTAAATACGAAAAGTTTTCTCTCTTTTTATATCTCCTAATGGGATGGCTAATAATTTTTAAAATTAACACACTTTTTGAGTTAATAAGCTTTAATGGATTAATGTTAATAATAGCTAGTGGCATACTCTATACTTTTGGAACCTTATTCTATTCTTCAAAAAGAAAATATTCCCACGCTATTTGGCATTTATTTGTTCTTGGAGGTAGCACTACTCACTACCTCTTTGTCTTGTTTTTTATTGTATAAATCTCGTAACTTTAAATATGGTTTTAGAAATCCGCACGATGTTTGCATATATTATGATTAGAATATTTATGTCCTACAGTCGAATTCGGAAAAAGCTTTCCAATTAAATTAATACGAATATAAAATTATGGTCAAATATTTATTATTATTATTTTCAATTACTATGTTCTCTCAAGAAACTGAAATCCAAAAATATGACGTTATTAAAACTCTAGAAAATATTGAAATACGCTATTACCCGCCGGTTATGAAAGCTAAAGTCAGCTCAAATAGAAATTTTTCTAAACTATTTCAATACATAAGTGGAAATAACGAAAATAATGAAAAAATTGCTATGACTGCCCCTGTTTACATGACTCAAGAAAACGGAAAAAATACTATGGAGTTTGTCTTGCCTTCTAAATATTCAAAAGAAAATGCGGCTATGCCAAATGACAAAACAATTGAAGTTTACAACTCAAAACCGGGTTATTATGCTGCGATCCAATTCGGAGGTTATTCAAACAGTGAAAAAGTTAATAAACACTATGAATTGCTTGTTGAAGAAATTAAAAAAAACAAACTTTCTATTATTGACAAACGACCTATCGCACTTTCATACAATAGCCCATATAAAGTTTTTAATAGGCGAAATGAAGTTCTTGTAGAAATTAGGGAAACTCAAGATTAACGATTTAACTGTTTTTCACAAATGGAATGTTGGGATCCATAATTTCTAGTACTAGCTCGTTGATTTTTTTTTCGAATATTTTAATTTTATCCTTATCAATGATATAATCTGTTTTTGTTGACGATTCTTTTACTCCAAAATTAATTAAACCTTTATTTAAATCTCTTAAGGAAATAATTGCCGCCTCACTTTTCAAAACTTTTGAACTGTTTTTAAAATACATTAAAACATAGCACAGCAGCTGCATTGACTTCAAATTGGTTTTGTTAAAACAGTCCTCCAGATTCTTTACTACAACCTCATTTGGCTTAATAAGTCCTGTTTTATAGTCAATAATTCTAACAACACCATTTCTTCTGTCTAATCGATCTATTATACCCTTTAATTTGACAGGGCTTTTAATTGTTTTTAAATCAATTTCACATTCCATTTTTTTTTCAAGAGCAAGGATTTCAATTTTATTTCCTCTTTCAATATCTTTAATTTCAATTCTAATAAGCGTATCAATTGCTTTTTTAACAACTTCAAATGCAATTAATCCTTTGCCCTTTTTAAAATCAATACTATTTTTTTTAAAAGATTTTTGGACATAATAATTAATATTGTTTAAAGTCGCTAGTAAATCTTTTTTTAAGATTACTTTTTTGATAAATGGTTTATACAAAGACTCTAAGGATTCGTGAAATACTATTCCTATTAATCGTGGGCTAATTTCCTCTTTTTCCTCATTGTCATGCAGGTTTAATAGATTCTTATAATAGAACTCCTCTGGTTCTTTTATATAATTGCTTAAAGATGATGGAGAGAATCCTTTCTTAGCAAATTCTTTTAGCCTTAACACAGTGGCAGGAGTTTTTAAGATTTCTTCATTTATGTTTTCAATATTAATTGTAGGATTGTATGTTTTTGTAACGATTTTGTGAATATCTTCTATTTCAATTTGGTGAATAAACCTGCTTTTTTCTCCACCAAAAACTCCCTCATTAAAATTATTAAAAATCAGAAATATGTTTTCTGCTCTTTTAATTAGCCTGTAAAAGTGGTAGGTATAAATAGCGTCCCTCTCATCAAAAGTCAGTAAATTATGTTTTTTTCTTAAGTCATAAGGAATTAAAGAGGCTTGGGTCTTTCCTTTTGGAAGTATTCCCTCATTTAAAGAAGTAATTATAATGTTTTTAAAATCAAGGGCCCTTGTTTCTAATAGTCCCATAATTTGAACTTTAGCATTTAAATCGGCTTTTAAGCTTGGTGTATTTTCTTCAATATGAGATAAAATAATTGCTTTTAAGTTGTTGTAATCTTTTGTGAACGAGAATTGTAATATCTCATCTTCAAGACCCGTTAAGGCTTTTAAACACGAGTTAATTTGGATAAATTCATTTGTGTTGTTTTGAAAAGAACCTCTTATTAAATTGAAAAAATTTATTAAAACTTTCAAAGCTAAAATTGGATTGTCCCATTTTTTCAAAATTTGAGAAAAAACTTTACTTTCTTTAGGGCAGAGCTTATTTAGGGCTGAAAAACTTTTTTTAAAAAAAATCGATAAACTCAATTGTTTATATAAATCGTCTAATACATAATTCTGACCTAACTGAGCGTCAAATATTTTTGAAATTAGAAATCTAATTTCTTTTATATGATTCTTGGAATGAATAGTAATGTTCAGATCAGTAAGTTTTTTGGGAATATAATTTAATACTGGGTCTACAATTGACTCATCGCCTAAAACAACAACTGTTTTTTCTAGACTAGAGTGATTAATAGATCCCAAGATTCCTCCTACTATTTTAGCTTGTCCAAAAACTTTTGGTGTTTCTAAGATTGTAATCTTTTTTTTTCTGAGATAGTCATTCCCATCAAATTTAAAAGGGTGTTTAATATACCTTTCCCAATTATTTTTATACTTTCTAATAAAAAAAGAGGAGCCGTGATTTTTGTTTTTCAAAAAATAATTATCAATATCCCAATAAATTTCACCCTTATTAAATGCGATCAACTCTTTTATAATTAACTCCTCTGATTTACTAAGTGAATTAAGCCCTATAAAAAAATGCTGCAAATCCTTGTTAGCATCCTTATAGTGTTCTAAATTTTCTTTGGCCTCCCTATAACATAAACCTTTGGTCCCCAATTCGTTTTTTAATAACTCTGTCTTAAAAAGTTCATATAATTTTGGTAAAAATTTCCAAAAAGATAAGTTCTCTTTAGGGTTTGAAGCTGTTTTCCCCCAATTACTTATTTTATTTATTTCATCAAGTTCTTTGAGTGTTTTTACAGTATCTGCTAAATTTTGATCTAACTCACTGATATCATTTAAAAATACCGTTGCCCAAGACATAAACTCTTCAAATGATTCTTGTTTGTTGTTTTTTTTAACACTTAAATAGCATTCATATAAAAATAAAATCTGTTTTGAATGTCTAGCTTCACTGAGTCCTGACATTTCAACAATAAAAAAGTCAATACTACATATCAGTGGGACAAAAGCTGGTGTTTTAATTTTTTTTAAAACTATTTGTTTGAAATACTTTGCCGACCTTTTATTGGGAAGAATAAAACACGCTGAACTAAGATTTTTATTTTTTAAGTTAATATCGTCTGCTACTTTATTTAAAAAAAAATCCATTCCTGTAAAAATAAAAAAAGCGCCTAATATAATTAGGCGCTTTAAAATTTAGTTAAAAGTAAGCTTACTCTACAACCTTAAACTCAACTCTTCTATTGCTTTGTCTACCTTTTCTAGTATTATTAGAACTAGAGGGTTTGTCTTCTCCAAAACCAACAGCAGAAAGTCTTTCTGAAGAAATTCCTTTGTCAACTAAGAAATCTAAAACAGAATTTGCTCTCTTTTCTGAAAGAGTTTGGTTAAAAGCTTTAGGCCCAGATGTATCTGTATGGCCTTCAATAATAAAAGAAGTGCTTGGATACTTTTGCATTATTCCATAAACAATATCTAGAACTGTTGTAAATTCTTTTCCAAATGCAGATTTATTTAATTTAAAAGGAACCTTAGCGCCAACTGCATTTAACTCATCCATAATTTCCTTAGTTGGTTGAGGACATCCATTGTTTGAAACTAATCCGGCAACTTCAGGACAATTGTCGTCTTTATCTAAAACTGTGTCTCCATCTGTATCTGGCCATGGGCATCCATTGTTTTCTATTGGACCTGGCACATCTGTACAAGTATCATTATTGTCTCCCACTCCATCACCGTCAGTGTCTGGGCATCCATTCATTTCCATTGAACCGGGCTCATTGACGCAAGCATCTTCTGAATCCTGAGTTCCATCTCCGTCTGAATCAGGGCAACCATCGAACTCAGCTAAACCTGGTGTATCAGGACAAGTGTCTTTACTGTTTTCTATTCCATCTCCATCGTTATCGGGACATCCATTGAAGGCTGGTAATCCAGGTTCTTGTGGGCAGTCATCATACTGATCATAAATTCCGTCTCTATCACTGTCCTTGCCCCCAAAATTGATTGCTATAGCAACAGTATGTTGTAGGTGAGGCTGTATGTCTTGCATATCGTTAAAATTATGCTTGTATGCAGTGTTTACCTTAAGTGATACTTTTTCAGAAATAGGAGCATGAATACCTAATCCTCCGTTAAGAGTTAGTGATTTTTGATTGCCAAACCATGTGTATCCAGTTCCAGCTTCAAGATAAGGTTCAATATTACAAACCTTAAATCTATCGCCAAGATTGTAGTCAACAAAAACATCCAAGCTTGCTATAGATTTAGCGTAAATTCTTTTTCTTTCATCTCCAAGCTTGGTAACAGTGTTCATTGAACCTCTAAATCCATAACTAAATTTTTCGTTACCATATCTGGATAAGCTAACACTGTTAATTGCTACTTGAGTATTCCAATTGTTAACATTAAAATATTCGCTAAACACGTGTCCAGTAGCATTATCCTCGGTGTCTGTTCCAACAGGGTGAAAATCAACAGCATTAGTTCCAAAACTAACTTGCCATTGGTTGTTTTTATCTTGAGCTAAAATTGAATTAACATAAAAAAGCACAGTAAAAACTAAAATTAATCTTCCAAATTTTTTCATTGTAATAGTTTTTTTATAAAATAACTTAAATGCAAACTTAATGAATTTAGTGAACATACCATTCCTGTTGTAGAGGTTTTCTTAAATTATAGCTCAATTACCTCTATAATGGGGTAAACATAAACCAAAAAGCTTTTTTCAACATTCAATCCCATATCAACTAATGTGTTTTTATATTTGCCTACTTGTAGGGCGTGTTCTTTTCTTTTTTCTCCTGTTTTATATTCAATGATTATACATGTCTTTTTTTCAGAAATTAATACCCTATCTGGAATTAGAATCTCTCCACTGGGCGTAATGATTTCTTTTTCACACATTACTCGGTATTTTTTTGTAAAATATTGGTTCAGGGTTTTATTACTCAATATGCTTTTTGCCAGATCTATAATTTCATCTAAACTTTTTTTGTTTAATGCTGTAGTATTTTTAAAAACTTCTTGCTCATTTTCTATTTGATAAGAGTATTCTATTTTGGACATAAATTTGTGAAATAATATGCCGAAATTTATTTTTTGATCACTGTATTGGGTGATATAACTTGGCGTGTATGAAACATATTTTGATGTATTTAATATGTCGTATTCAGATTTAGAGCTGACTTTTTTGGTTAAATTTATTTTAGTTTTATCTCCGAACTGATATTGTAAGGCCTTTTTATTATCATTATTACTTTTTTCAAGGAAGGATTTTAATAAGCCATTGTGGGAAGTATACGATGTTTTAATTGGATTATTGGCTATTATATAAAGTTCAGAGGCGGCTCTAGTCAAAGCAACATATAAAACATTTATGTTATCTAACTCCTCCTCTTTTCTAACTTTATTATAAAGTTCTAGTCCTGCGCTTATTTCCTTTTGTATTAAATTATTAAATGGAATCAAAAAATCTGTTGTTTGACCATTATTTTTAAATGGCATCCAAACTTTTTTATTGTATGATTTATGGGATTCCGAATCTGCAAAGGGGAAAATAATAACAGGGAATTCCAATCCTTTAGATTTATGGACTGTAAGTATTTGAATAGCGTCCGCTGAACCACTAGTCACTATATTTAATTTATCTTGATTATTTTCCCAATAATCTAAAAATTGAATTTCATTTTTATCATTGTTTGAAAAAAATTCAAATAATTCATCGTTTAAAAACTGTATGTGTACATTATCCTCCCAATTCATTTTTCGCTGAACATTGACTAGGGCAGAACAAACTGAGAGTTTTAAAAACTTCTTAAAAGAAATTCCAAATAGCGACTTAAAAAAACTTTCTATACTTTGGTTTAAGAGCTTATTAAAAAACTCAAAAGTATCAACTGATTCATCATCAGGAATCATCTGTTTTAGCACTATCCCTCTTGACTTTAAATCATTTGGAGCGTGCCTTAGTCTAATTAACTCTACCAACAATTTAACCTTTGGTGATGAGCTGATTAAGAGTGCTTCTGCTGAAATTACTGGAATACTTCTGGCGGTCAAAAAATCTGCAATTAATTTTTGTTGGTTTTTATTTCTAACTATAATCGCTTGATCAAAATAGCTAAAACCCCTCTCCCTGCAGTCATTTATTACTTTTAATGTATTAATTAAGTAAGAATCGTATAATTCTTTTTTATTTTTATTTTCTATAAAATTAATAGAGACATACCCTCCCTTATTATTATTTAAGTCTTGCTTAACACTTGACTCGTACAATATTTGATTCTCTTTATAAATAAGTTTTTCAGAAACATGTTTAAAAAAATCATTATTAAAATTTATAATATTATCGCTGCTTCTATAGTTTTTTTTTAAAGTTTGGTTTTGTTGTTCAATTGTAAAAGGATTTTGATTGTTGATTAAAGAGAAAAATATGTTTGGATCTGCCCCTCTCCATCTGTAAAGAGATTGTTTTAGGTCGCCTACTAATAAAAGTGAACCGCCGTTTACTTCGTTTTCGTAAGATTCAATTGAATGTGATACCAGCGGGATTAAGTTTGCCCATTGCAATAAAGAGGTGTCTTGAAATTCATCAATTAGATAGTGACTAAACCTGGTCCCTGTTTTTTCAAAAATATAGGGGGAGGGTTGATTTTTTATTTCCTCGGAAATAATTTTATTAAAATCACTTATTAAAAGTTCTCCGTTTTTATCCATTATTTTTTTAGAAATTAAGCTTATCTGATTTAACAGAGAGAGAGGGACTAATGAATCAAGAAAAGCATTTAAAAGATGTCTATCGATTAAGTTTTTTTCTATTTCTTCAAAATAAATAAATAATTTTTTTATTAGTTGACTAGCTGCTTCTTCATTGTCAAGACGACTCTTTTTTATAATTAAAGTTTCGTTTTCAAAAAGTTTTCTTAATGATTCTGTCTTGATTTTTTTAAATTCTTTGTTTTTTAGTTTTTCTAAAAAGTTCGGAAAAGAGTTTCTAGAAAAGACAAATGGTATTGTTTTTGTTATTACATTTTTAGAAAGCCTGACTCCATCAGAAATTACTTTGTCAATTTTTTTTATTCTTTGAATAATTTCTTTTTTAATGTGAACAAATTCTATCGTTGTTTTTTGTTTTAACTTTTTAACTTTAAAGTAGTGGTTTTCGTTAGATAGTATACCTGACAACTCTTTTAGGTCATATGAAACGTCCCACGATTTACCCTCTAAAATTTTTGAGTTTGCAAAGTCTATTAAAGAATCCGTTATCGCTTTATCATTGCCAACACGGGTTAACAGCTCTTTAATTGTGTTTTCAGTTAATTCATTATTGTCAAGAACTAGTTTAAAATCTTTAGCCAGATTTAGTTCTTTAGCGAATGCCTTAATAATTCCGTGATTGAAACTATCCAGTGTAGAGACGTTAAAAAAAGAAAAATTATGTAATAGTAGGTCTATCCTATTTTTGGCTCTCAGACAAATCTCTTTAAAAGAAATGTCCAATTGATTCTTTACGTCTTTTAATATTTCAGAGGGTTTTTCATAGTTCTTAAACTTTGAAAATTCATTTAAAGAGCTCAGAATTCGATTTTTCATTTCTTCTGAAGCTTTGTTTGTAAATGTAAGGGCTAATATTCTTTTGTAACTTTCGTTTTCTGTACTTCCCAATAATTTGACCAAATATCGCGACGTTAGAGTGAAGGTTTTGCCCGACCCGGCCGAAGCGTTAAAAATTTCATAGGTAGATTTCAAAAAAATATATCTCTTTATATAAAAATACATGATTATTCATTAATTTTATAATTGATTTTAAACACATAAAACAAATTACAATGAGCTTTAAATTACCCCCACTAACCTATTCCCACGACTCACTTGAGCCGCACATTGATAGTCGCACTATGGAAATTCATCACGGCAAACATCACGCTGGCTACACTAATAATTTAAATAATGCTATTGCAGATAGTAACTTAGAAGGTCTGACAATAGAAAAAATTCTTACTGAATTAGATATGGGCAATCTGTCTGTTAGAAATAATGGCGGAGGGTTTTTTAATCACAGTTTGTTTTGGGAAATTTTATCACCTGATGGAGGAGGGTTGCCCTCTGGAAATCTATTAACAGCTATAAACAATTCCTATGGAAGTTTTGAGGATTTTAAAGTTGCTTTTTCAAAAGCTGCTGCTACCAGATTCGGATCGGGTTGGGCTTGGCTTTGTGTTCACCCTGGTGGGAAATTAGAAATCTGCTCTACCGCTAACCAAGACAATCCTCTAATGAGCGGGGTTGGTTGCAATGGCTACCCTATATTGGGATTAGACGTTTGGGAACATGCCTATTATTTGAATTATCAAAACAGAAGGCCTGACTATATTTCAGGGTTTTTTAATGTGATTAATTGGGATGTTGTATCCAAAAAATTTCTGGAAAAAAGTTAATATTTAATACGCACGCTCTTTTACTCCTTCGTAAAAATTTACAAAAGCCTGATTTACAACTTTATTACCACCTGGTGTAGGATAATTTCCGGTAAAATACCAATCTCCAAGATTTTTAGGGCATGCTTTGTGTAAATTTTCAACCGTTTGGAAAATAACATTTATTTCAGCGTTTATCCCGTCTTCTTTAAGTATTTCTGAGATTTTTTGAGAAATTTGATCATTTGAGAAGTCCTTGTAAACTGTTTTAACCTTATTTTGCATGTCTTTTACTGGACGTTTTAACTCTTCCAAACATTCGTTATAAGTCTGTTTTAAAGAATCCTTATTGCTCTCTTTAATAAGTTGTAAAACTGCTCGAAAAGCAATAAAATCTTCCATTCTAGCCATGTCAATTCCATAACAATCTGGATATCTAATCTGAGGGGCGCTTGAGACTACAATTATTTTTTTTGGCTTAAGTCTGTCTAAAATTTTTAATATACTTTTTTGAAGAGTAGTTCCTCTAACAATGCTATCATCAATAATAACTAAGTTGTCTGTGTTTTTTATAGACCCGTAAGTAATATCATAGACGTGTTCCACAAGCTCATCTCTATTGTTATCGTCAGCAATAAACGTTCTAAGTTTTGCGTCTTTTATAGCGACTTTTTCTATTCTTGGTTTATTAGACAGAAGTTCATCAAGCCTCTTTGTGTTTATGGAATTTTTTTTGTCAATTATTTCTCTTATGGCTTGACTATGCATATAATCTTGAACCTCTTGAACCAAGCCATAAAAGGAAGTTTCAGCGGTGTTGGGAATGTATGAAAAAACAGTGTTGACTAAATCTCCTTTTAGTCTTTTCAATATTTTTGGAAACAGTAATTTTCCCAACATTTTTCTCTCAGAATATATTTCCGCATCACTTCCTCTGGAAAAATATATTCTTTCAAACGAACATGACTTTTTTAAAGTTGGAGTTAAAACGTCTTCAATTGAAAAATCTCCTGATTTTTTAATTATAATACTTTTCCCTGGGTCAAGCTCATTAACTTCATCAAAACTTACGTTAAAAACAGTTTGAATCACTGGTCTCTCAGATGCTACAACAACCACTTCGTCATTATTGAAATAATATGCAGGTCTAATTCCGGCGGGATCTCTTAAAAAAAAGGCGTCACCATGACCAATTAATCCGCCCATAGCAAAACCACCGTCCCAATCCTTTGAAGCTTTTGTTAGTATTTTTGAAATATTAAGTCTTTTTTCTATAAGTGCTGATGCTTCAATTTTACTAACCCCTTCTTTCTTTAATTTCTTATAAATTTTTGATACTGAATCGTCTAAAAAATGGCCTATTTTTTCCATGACTGTTATGCCATCAGCCTTGTTTTTTGGATGCTGACCCAGCTTTACTAGATTATCAAAAAGCTCTTGATTATTAGTCATATTAAAATTGCCTGCTACAATCAGATTTCTATGCTTCCAATTATTTTGTCTTAAAAAAGGATGAACGCTTTCAATATTGTTTTTCCCAAAAGTGCCATATCTTACGTGGCCCAACATAAGCTGGCCTAAAAAAGGAGAATTAGGCTTAACTTCCTCAAAAGTGTGTTTTTGAATTTCACTATGAATTTCTTGAAAAATTTCTTGAATCGGTTGTTTTGATGCTGATCTTTGTCTGTAAATATATTTTTCGCCAGGCTTAGCATCAATATTTACACTTGCAAAGCCAGCGCCATCTTGGCCTCTGTTGTGTTGCTTTTCCATCATCAAATACATTTTATTAACACCATAATTAATAGTGCCGTATTTTTTTTGATAAAATTCAAGGGGTTTAAGAAGTCTTATAAGAGCTATTCCGCATTCATGTTTAATTTGGTCACTCATATAAAAATTACTTAAAAAGTAAATTTAGTGTTTTATTTAGATTGCCTTGGCTAAACATTACTTTTTTTAGGCATTATAATTTGTGAAGGATTTAAACTCTTTTAATCTGCTTACAATTTGTTCCTTTTTAATCATTTCCATGGATCGAGTTCCGAAACTTTCAACACAAAATGAAGCCATAATTGTTCCGTAAACTATTCCTTTTTTTAAATTTTCAAAACTTAACTCGCTTTTTTCTGAAAGATAGCCTCCAAGCCCTCCTGCAAATGAATCTCCTGCGCCTGTTGGATCAACAACATTTTTTACTGGATATGCAGGTGAAATAAAAAATTGATCTTCTCCAAATAACATGGCTCCATGTTCTCCTTTTTTTATAACAACATATTTTGGACCTAGTTTTAAAATCTCCTCAGCAGCGGAAAAAAGAGTTTCTTTACCAGAAAGCTGCATGGCCTCTTCATCATTAATAACGACAACATTTACTCTCTTTATTATTTTAGTTAAATCCTCTAAAGCAGTATCAATCCAAAAATTCATCGTATCTAGGATTATTAGGGTTGGTTTTTTAGAAAGCTGGTTCAAGACAGCCCTTTGAACAATTGGGTGTAAATTCCCTAAAATTAAAACATCTGGACGTTTAAAGTCTTCCGGAACTTTAGGGTTGAAGTCTGCTAAAACATTTAGTTCTGTGGCAAGGGTGTCTCGCTTATTCCAATCTTTATGGTATTTGCCTTTCCAGTAAAAAGTTTTTCCATTTTTTATTATTTCAATAGCACTTATATCAACCCCTTTAGATTCTAATAATGCTAAATATTTTTTTTCAAAATCACCGCCAACAACAGAAATAACAGAGGAGTTTGATTTAAAATGAGAACATGATAGTGCTATATATGTTCCTGCGCCACCTAAAACTTTTCCAGAGTTTCCTTTTACAGTTTCTATTTCATCATATGCAACAGTGCCGACAATTAATGTTTTTTTCATAATAAGTTTTTTTGTTCTTGTTCGTATGCAGTATCAATAGCTGGGTTGTTTGTTTTTGATGCCGCTACAGCCAATTCATCGCACCTTTCGTTTTCAGGATGATTATTATGCCCTTTGACCCAAATAAATTTTATGGAGTGTTTTTCGTAAATTTTTAAAAATTTAATCCACAAATCTATGTTTTTTTTCTTTTTAAAATTATTTTTTTGCCAACCAAAAACCCATTTTTTTTCAACTGAATCAGAAACATATTTAGAATCCGTATAAACTGTAACTCTGGCGTTTTCTTTTTTAATTTTATTAAGCGCCTCAACTACTGCCATCAACTCCATTCTATTGTTGGTTGTTTTTTTAAAACCCTGGGAAAATTCTTTTAAGTAGCCCGATTCTTTATGCTCCATTATTATGCCATAACCACCTGGTCCAGGATTTCCTCTAGACGAACCGTCAGTGTATATATTTATTGTCCCTTTACTCAATTTTTAAAAGTTTATGTATTATCAATGGAAAAAATTTATGTTCTAATTTTAAAATTCTTAATGATAATTCCTCAGCGGTCTCATCAGTTTTGATTTTTATCGCTTTTTGAAAAATCCGCTCTCCCTCGTCATAATTTTTATTAACGTAATGAATTGTTATACCAGATTGTATTTCGTTTTGTTCAATTACTTTTTTATGAATATTTATCCCATACATCCCTCTTCCTCCAAACTTTGGGAGAAGAGCGGGGTGGATGTTAATTATTTTATTTTTGTAGGCCTCTGTTAAATACTCTGGTATTTTCCATAAAAATCCAGCCAAAACAATTAAATCAGGTTTTATTTTTGATATTACAGTTAAGGTTTCAAGTGAATCATAGAAAATTTCCCGATTTACAATTAATGTATTTATGTTAAATGCTTTTGCCTTTTGAACGACTTTGGCTTTGGGATTGTTGCACACTAACAACTCTATTGAAACTTTTATTTCTTTTGCAAAATATTTAACAATTGCTTCAACATTTGTGCCTGATCTAGAAGCAAATAAAATAATTTTTTTCAAATCTAATTTTAATAAATACTATTTACAGCAAAATAACGGAATTTAAGCTCTTTATTCAACTCGAATCATTATTCTTTTTTAGCATTTATTTAAAAAAAGAGTTGATATAATGTAAAGTTTTTTATTTTTGTCAGAACTTTAAACCAAAGAATTATGTCAGATATTTCATCTCGTGTTAATGCAATCATTGTTGACAAACTAGGAGTTGACGAAAACGAAGTAGTAGCTTCTGCCAGTTTCACCAATGACCTCGGAGCAGATTCATTAGATACTGTTGAGCTTATTATGGAATTCGAAAGAGAATTCGATATACAAATTCCAGATGACCAAGCTGAAAAAATAGCTACTGTTGGACAAGCAGTCCAATACATTGAAAGTTCAAAATAATACCCATGGAGTTAAGGCGTGTTGTTGTTACCGGTTTAGGGGCATTGACACCTATTGGTAACACCGTTTCTGATTATTGGGATGGCCTAATTAGCGGTAAAAGTGGAGCTGCCGATATTACTTATTTTGATGCGTCTCTGTTCAAAACACAATTTGCATGTGAGCTTAAGAATTTTAATCCTGAAAACTTTATGGATAGAAAGCTTTCAAGAAAAATGGATAGATTTGCTCAATATGCAATTGTTTCCTCAGATGAGGCAATAAAAGACTCTCGTTTAAATGTGGAAAAAATTGATAAGGATAGGATTGGTGTCATTTGGGGGGCTGGAATAGGTGGCCTTGAGACCTTTCAAAACGAAGTATTGGGTTTTGCATCAGGAAATGGTACTCCCAGATTTAATCCGTTTATGATTCCTAAAATGATTCCTGACATAGCGCCAGGTATTATTTCTATCAGAAATGGCTTCAGAGGACCAAATTTTGCCACTGTTTCTGCTTGCGCTTCCTCCTCAAATGCTATTATTGATGGACTTAATTATATCCGTCTTGGATATGCTGACGTTATCGTTTCTGGTGGTTCCGAAGCTGGTGTCTCAATTTCAGGAATTGGCGGCTTTAATGCTTTACATGCATTATCTACAAGAAATGACGATCCAAAAACTGCTTCGCGTCCTTTTGACAAAGAAAGAGACGGTTTTGTTTTAGGAGAGGGTGGAGGTTGTCTTATTTTAGAAGATTATGAGCATGCTATAAAAAGAGGTGCAAAAATATACGCAGAACTAATTGGTGGCGGATTGTCTTCAGACGCACATCACATGACCGCCCCCCATCCTGAGGGGATTGGGGCAATTAAAGTAATGCTGAACTGCATTAAAGACGCTAAAATTGATTTTTCTGAGGTTGACACTGTAAATATGCATGGTACATCTACTCCTCTGGGCGATGTCGCAGAAGCCAAGGCTTTAAAAGATGTTTTTGGAGATCATCTTTATAAAATGAATATTAATTCCACAAAGTCTATGACTGGACATCTTCTAGGCGCAGCAGGTGCAGTTGAGGCGATATCTTCAGTTCTGTCTATTAACAATGGGGTTGTGCCTCCAACAATTAACCACCAAAACGCTGATGAAAATATAGATTCTAAAATTAACTTTACATTTAACCAATCGCAAAAGAGAACTATTAATTTTGCTATGAGTAATACTTTTGGGTTTGGAGGTCATAATGCATGTGTTCTTTTTAAAAAGCTAAATAATTAATTTGCTTTTAACTTTCTTTTTTTAATAAAACTGAAGTAATTATGCCTAAGTATGTTTTAACACATAGCGAAATGGATGAAAAAAGTAATATAGTTGCTATACATAGCTCTTCGGAGCCTTTCGACTTAGCGTATAATATTAATTCCAAATTAGGGCTCAAATTGTTTAGAAGTAATTTAGATATAAGTTTTGAAAAAGGTATTGAAAAATATATGGTCTATAAAAATGCTTTCAGTGAAAAAAGTGTGAATTATTGGCTTTATTCTAATTCCTTTATTGAGCCAAGCATTAACCAAAACTCCGGTTTGCTTTTCAATGAAGACTCTTTTGAGCGTTTTTTAATCCCTGAACTCTCAAAGGCAGACTTTCTAATAAAGCGTGTTGGAGAAGAAGATTCGTTGGATTCATTTATAAAGTCTCTATCTTCACTCCCCCAAATATCATCTTGTTATTTGGTGCCTAATAAAAAAATTAAATCTAAACGTAACTTAATCTTTGATCAATGAAATTGAATAAAACAAAAATTGTAGCAACACTGGGGCCTGCATCTAGATCTGAAACGATGTTGAGAAGACTTTTAAAGGCTGGGGTTGATGTGTTTCGTGTTAACTTCTCTCACGCTACGTATATAGAAACTGCTGAGACAATTGGGCATATCAGAAAATTAAGTGCTGATTTAAAAATTCACGCCTCCATTTTGGGAGATCTACAAGGGCCTAAAATACGCCTTGGTGAGGTTAAAGAAAATATCATTGTTAAAAAAGGAAATGTTATTGAAATACATTCTGAAAGTAAATTTGAAGGAGATGAAAAAAGAGTGTTTATTAACTACGCAAATTTTCCAAAAGATGTAACTACTAATGAGAAAATTTTAGTAAACGATGGTAAGCTTATTTTGAAAGTCTTGGAAACTAATAATAAAAATTTAGTCAAAGCTAAAGTCTTACAGGGCGGTCCATTGGAGTCCAGAAAGGGTGTAAACCTTCCAAACACGAACATTTCTCTACCCGCACTGACGACAAAAGATAAAGAAGATGCTTTATTTGCAATAAAGCATGAAGTAGACTGGATTGCTTTATCGTTTGTACGATCAAAAAAAGATATCACAGAGTTAGAAAAGCTTATCGCTGAAAACTCAACTTATAAAATTCCAATAATTGCCAAAATAGAAAAGCCGGAGGCAATTGAAAACATGGATGGTATTATAAAAAAAGCAGATGGAATAATGGTTGCAAGAGGAGATTTAGGTTTAGAAATCCCGTCTGAAGAAGTTCCGTTAAATCAAAAGCTCTTGGTTAGCAAGGCCAAAAAGGCTAGAAAACCTATTATAATTGCAACTCAAATGATGGAGTCTATGATTGACAGTCTAACCCCTTCTAGAGCTGAAGTAAACGATGTGGCCAATTCGGTTATGGACGGAGCCGATGCGGTTATGCTTTCTGGCGAAACCTCAGTGGGTAAATTTCCTGTAGAAGTCGTAAATACAATGGAGAAAATCATTCGTAAGGTTGAAGACTCTCCGCTTATAAAAAGTCCTTTTGTTGTGCCTGGTAAAAAGGCTAAAAGAATTATAACTAAATCTGTTTGTTTCCACGCTACTAGTATTGCCAACGAACTAAACGCCTCGGCAATCTGTACACTAACCAACAGCGGATATACAGGCTGGCAAATATCGTCCCTCAGGCCAAGTTCAATTATTCTTGTTTTTACATCTAACAAAAGAATTCTTTCGCAGCTAAACCTTTTGTGGGGAGTCAAATGTTTGTATTATAACCACTTTGTTAGTACAGATGCTACCATTGAGGAAGTAAATCAAATGGCTCTAAACAATGGTTTTATAAAAAAGAATGATCTTGTTATTAATCTCTCTGCTATGCCAATCGTTGAAAAAGGAGAAGTGAACACATTAAGAATTTCCAAAATTTAAACAAGTTCTTTTTTGTTTATTTTTGACAAATGGAAACTAATAGACAAAAAAAAATTGGTGGGGTTCTTCAAAATGATCTTACTTTAATTTTACAAAAGCTAATTAAAAGTTCTGGCGAAAGTTCTGTAATTTGTTCTGTGACTAAAGTTAGGATTTCACCTGACTTGTCTTTAGCTAAGGTTTACGTCAGCATTTTCCCTGTTACTCAGGTCAAATCAATCTTTGAGTTAATAATGCAAAACCAAAATCTTATCAGAAAGTCTTTGGGCTCGTTGATTAAAAATCAGGTTAGGCGAATTCCAGACCTTGCGTTTTACATCGACGACTCGCTTGAGCAAATTAGTGAAATTGAAAAAGCGCTTAGGGGGAATTCTAATCCCATCAAAGACACTAGCCTTCTTTCCAAAAGAAAATCTATATAAATTGAGCTTTTCTAGTTTTATTGCGAACAGGTATTATAAATCAAAAAGTAAATGGAATATTGTCAATATAATTAGCCGATCAGCTTCATTTGTTTTAGCTATTGCCGTTTGTTCTTTTTTTGTAGTGCTTTCTGTTTTTTCTGGATTAAAAAATTTTGGAGATAATTACTCAAGAGCATTTGATCCTGAAATTAAAATTTCCCCTAAAAACTCGAAACATTTTAGAGTGTCTGAAATAAATTACAATAAAATAGAAAAAATAGAGGGTGTGATTTTTTTGTCCAAACAAATTGAAGAAAAGGTACTTGTTCAGAATGAAGAAAATAACAGTTTCGCATATTTGATTGGCGTAGATGAAAATTATAATTCAGTTGTAGAGATTGATAGCGTTATTTCTTTAGGAAAATGGATTGATCCATCTTCCACAAATCTGGAAGCTTTAGTAAGTTATGCGCTAGCCGATAAGCTTAACTTAGGTTTGTTTAATTACGGTGGTGGCATGAGCATTTCTGTGCCTTCTAAAAACAAAACAAACAGTTTTTTTAAAAAAAAACTCTCTTCATCTTTTTATATGATTTCTGGCATTTTTAATTCCAGTGATCCTGTTGATCAAAAAACAATTTTCACCTCTGTTTCTTCTGCCCAAAAACTTCTAGGGCTTAGCAAAGAAAGTGTCTCCTCTATTATAGTAAAAACAACCCCGAATTCAAACCTGTCATTCATTTCTTCAAAAATAAAAGATATTGTTGGTGATAAAGCTTCTGTAAAAACAAGAAAAGAGCTTAACGAAACATACTATAAAATGCTAAATTCTGAGGAGCTAATCTTAAATTTTGTTCTTGGGCTAATTTTAATAGTAGCCATGTTTAATACCATTGGAGCTGTAATTATTTTGGTAATCGAAAAAAAGAAAAATATTAAAACACTTCATAAGTTAGGCGCATATCCAGCCGACATTCGACAAGTTTTTTTCAAACATGGCCTATTACTTTCTTGTTCGGGTGGAAGTATAGGGCTTTTAATCGGATGTTTGATAGTCTTTCTACAGGAAAAATTTAGCCTTATATACCTTGCCGGAACCTCTATTCCGTACCCTGTAATCTTTGATTATAAAAACTTTTTTATTGTAAGCTTCTGGATATTCGTTGTGGGGTACTTTGGTTCTTTTATTTCTTCTAAATCTGTAAATAAAATCAAGCTATAACCTCAAGGCGTGTTTTTATTTCTTCTAGCTCGTCAAAAACGGTCATTACTTCTTGTGTTGTTTCGCCAGTTACTAAACGAGTTCGAAAAGGTTTAAAATTAGCTATTCCTCTAAAATAGTTTGAATAATGTCTTCGAGTTTCTAAAAGGCCCAGTCGTTCCCCTTTCCACTTAATGGCCATTAGTAAATGTCTTTTAGATGTGTCTATTCTCTCCTCTAAAGATGGCTGGTAAATAGTTTTTTTAGTTTCAAGGTATTCTTTGACTTGCCTAAAAAACCAAGGGTTTCCTATGCTTGCTCTTCCAATCATGGCTCCGTCCAGTCCATAATCATCACGCATAATTCTTGCTTTTTCAGGTGAGTTAACGTCTCCATTTCCAAAAACAGGAATGGTCATTCTTTGATTATTTTTAACCTCTGCTATCTTTGTCCAGTCTGCTTCTCCTTTATACATCTGTGCTCTTGTCCTTCCGTGAATCGCTATTGCCTTAGCTCCCACGTCTTGAAGTCTTTCTGCAACTTCGACAATTTTAATAGTACTTTCGTCCCAGCCCAATCTTGTTTTTACCGTCACCGGAAGTGATGTTCGTTTTACCATTTCAGACGTTAATTTGACCATTAAATCAATATCTTTTAAAATGCCTGCTCCCGCACCTTTTGAAACGACTTTTTTTACAGGACAGCCAAAATTAATGTCAATAATATCTGGGTTGCTTTTTTCAACTATATCAACAGACTGTAGCATAGAGTCAAGGTTGGCTCCAAAAATTTGAATTCCTACAGGTCTTTCTTTTTCATAAATATCTAATTTCATCACACTTTTTTGTGCGCTTCTAATCAAGCCTTCGCTTGAAATAAACTCTGTATACACAACATCAGCACCTTGTTCCTTACACAAGGCTCTAAATGGAGGGTCGCTAACATCTTCCATGGGTGCCAACAAAAGAGGAAAGTTCCCGAGTTTAATGTCTCCAATTTTAACCAAAACGAAATTTCATGATAATGCAAAAGTAAAATATTAATTCTTATGGCTCTAATATTTTAATTGACCTATATTTGTTTCTTTATTTTTATTGATGAGCTCCATAAGAAACTTCTGTATTATTGCCCACATTGACCATGGTAAAAGCACTCTTGCTGACCGCCTACTGGATTTTACTGGAGCTGTCAGTTCAAGAGAAAAACAAGACCAGTTATTAGACAATATGGATCTTGAAAGAGAAAGAGGAATTACAATAAAGTCTCATGCTATTCAAATGAATTATTCCAGAAACGGACAAGACTATGTTTTAAACTTAATTGACACTCCGGGTCATGTAGACTTTTCGTATGAAGTTTCACGATCAATTGCCGCTTGCGAAGGTGCCTTACTGGTTGTAGATGCTGCGCAAAGCATTCAGGCCCAAACAATTTCCAATCTTTATCTTGCTTTAGAAAATGATTTGGAAATAATCCCTGTATTAAACAAGGTAGACCTTCCTTCTGCAAACCCCGAAGAGGTTAGTGATGATATAATTGATTTACTGGGCTGTAAGAAGGAGGAAATAATAAGTGCTTCTGCCAAAACAGGACTGGGAATTGAACAAATTCTAGGCGCTATTATCTCTGAAATTCCTGAACCAAAAACTGACTTCGAAGCGCCTTTAAAAGCTTTAATTTTTGATTCGGTATACAATCCTTTTAGGGGGGTTGAAACATACTTTAGAGTTTTTTCAGGGCAAATTAAAAAAGGTCAAGCTATCAAATTCATGGCTACTCAAAACAAATATAATGCAGATGAGGTTGGTACTCTAAACCTTACTCAAACCCCCAAAAAATGTATAAAAGCTGGGGATGTAGGATATCTTATAACGGGAATTAAAAACGCTAAAGAAGTAAAAGTGGGTGATACAATAATTGAGGCTGAATCAGAAGACACAACGGGTGTTTCTGGATTTGAAGATGTCAAGCCCATGGTTTTTGCAGGAATATATCCTGTTGATACTGAAGAATATGAAGACCTAAGGTCTTCAATGGAAAAATTACAATTAAACGATGCTTCTCTGGTTTTTGTCCCTGAAAGTTCTTCGGCCCTTGGTTTTGGGTTTAGGTGTGGATTTTTAGGGATGCTTCATTTAGAGATTATTCAAGAAAGATTAGAAAGAGAATTTAATATGTCCGTAATCACTACGGTTCCTAATGTATCGTACCAAGCCTACAAAAGAAAAAATCCAAATGAAGGAATTCTTGTTAATAATCCTTCGGACCTCCCAGATCCAAGTAGTCTAGATCGGGTGGAAGAGCCCTTTATTAAAGCTACTATTATTACAAAGTCTGATTATGTTGGAAACGTAATGAGTTTGTGTATTGAGAAGAGGGGGCAAATTCAAAATCAAACTTATTTAACCACCCAAAGAGTAGAACTAATTTTTGACATGCCTTTGGCAGAAATAGTTTTTGATTTTTATGACCGCCTTAAAACCGTTTCAAAAGGCTATGCTTCTTTTGACTACTCTCCGATTGGTATGCGCTCATCAAAGCTTGTTAAAGTAGATCTGCTTTTAAACGGAAGCTCTGTTGATGCGCTTTCTGCTCTAATTCATTTCGATAACGCCTACACTATTGGAAAAAAAATGTGTGAAAAACTAAGAAAATTAATTCCTAGGCAGCAGTTTGACATTCCGATTCAGGCAGCAATTGGCGCAAAAATCATTTCTAGAGAAACGATAAAAGCCTTGAGAAAAGATGTAACAGCTAAATGTTACGGGGGAGATATTACGCGTAAAAGAAAGCTTCTTGAAAAACAAAAAAAAGGAAAAAAGAAAATGAGGCAAATTGGAAGTGTTGAAATTCCTCAAGAAGCCTTTATGGCTGTTTTAAAGCTAAACGATTAAATCCTCAAACAAAAAATCCGCATAAGATTACAGAAATATATTGCGTTCTATTGACTTAATATATGTTTTTGTTCAAAAAGCATTATTTTTATTTTAATATTTAACAATGAAAAAACTAGAACGAAGCCTTTCTTTGCCTTATGTAATTGCTATTAGTATTGGAGGAATGCTCGGAAGTGGTATTTTTGTTCTTCCTGGATTAGCTTCAAATATTACCGGTTCTTCTGTTTGGTTAGCATATTTGTTAGGCGCAATCTGTGTTTTGCCTGCAGCCCTTTCTAAATCTGAGCTTGCCACTGCAATGCCCTCGTCTGGAGGAACTTACGTCTACATTGAACGAGCTTTTGGCCCTTTGTTTGGAACTGTTTCGGGAATTGGACTTTGGCTTTCTTTGCTGTTGAAAAGCTCTTTTGCGCTAATAGGATTAAGCGCCTATTTATCTGTTTTGGTTAGTATTGACGACAATCTGGTTCGATTTGTTGCCCTGGCTTTTTTGATGTTTATTTTGCTTTTAAATATTTTTGGTGTTAAAAAAGTTGGTAAAGTCCAGTTGGTTATTGTGACTATTAGCCTAATCTGTCTTGCTTTAGTTTTTGTCCTTGGTTTTCAAAATATAAATCCAGATTTTTTAGTCCCTTTTATGAGTGATGGAAATGCAGGTTTGATTTCTGCAATTGCTTTTGTTTATATTTCTTATTCGGGTGTTATAAAGGTCGCTGCAATTGCTGGTGAAATTAAAAATCCCAATAAAAATTTGCCTCTAGCAATGATACTTTCACTGCTTTTTATTACTGTAATATATGTCTTAACGGCTTTTGTTTTAGCGGGCAATATTCCTTCTGATTCTTTAACTGCTGATTTAAAACCCATTCACACTATCTCTGAGCTGCTTGGTGGTAAATATTTTGGATATGTAGCTGCTGGTATTGGTGTTTTAACGCTTATGTCCGGAGCTAACTCTGGCGTGCTAGCATCTTCTAGATTCCCTTTTGCAATGGCTAGAGATCTTTTAATGCCTAATCTTTTTTCTAAAATTCACTCGAAATATTTAACTCCAGTCGTAGCTATACTTTTCACTGGGCTTTTAATGGGCGTTGTAATACTGTTTTTTGATGTGGTTAAAATTGCAAAGCTTGCTAGTGCTTTTATGGTAATGATGTTTATAGCAGTAAATTTTTGTGTTATAATTTTAAGAGAAACCTCTGCTCAGTGGTATAAACCTACATACATGTCTCCGTTATATCCTTTTTTACAAACATTTGGAATATTAGCTGGTTTTGTTTTGTTGTTTTTACTTGGTTTAATGCCTTTACTGTCAATTGTTTTAATTTTTATTTTAGGTTTTATTGTCTATATTTTTATAGGTAAAAATGCCACAAGAACTGGTGTCTTAACTAACTACGGGCATGTTCCTGCGTTATTTTTATTTTATAAGAAAGACCCTTCCGTAATGGATAGTTCTGGTGAAAACACCTCATCTAATCTTGATGGAAAACTTGCTTCTGATGCTGGGACAATTGTCCCTTTGCTAGGAAACGAAAACTCTGCTGAAATGTTAGTTGAAATGGCCTCTGCCATTAACACTCGTAGTTCGGTTCAAGCTGTAAATATTACTGAGGTGCCTAATCAAACTTTTTTAGATGCCCTTAACAAAGATACTCCTAGAATTCTTTCCATCGAAAGAAGGTTAAAAAGACTGTCTAAGGCTCAAAAACTTAAAATAGACTTTGAGTCTGTGGTAACACACGAGCTGTCTAATACTATTGCCGAACTAAGCGGACAAACAAACTGTGACTGGCTCGTTATGGGTTGGAACGGAAGGGCTCATAGTGGTATACTTGTAAGAAACCCTGTTGGTTGGCTTTTAACTAACGTCTCTTCAAACTTTGCTCTTTTTAAAGACAATGGAATTAAAAATATTGGTAAAGTGCTAATTGCTCTCAGGCCTGGAAGAAAAGATAAAAACTTTTTGTCTGTAGCAGAAAGAATCTGTTCTTTTTACGGAGCCTCTCTTACACTTCTTCATATTGTAGCCCCTTCTTTTTCAAAAAAAGCTATAATAAAAATGAAGGAAAAATCTTCGTCTCACCTTTCTAGTTTAAAGGTCTCATCCAAACTGTTGATTGAGGAAAGTGAAGATCCTATCGAGTCCATTTCTTCTCTTTCGTCTGAATATGATTTGTTAATTTTAGGAGCTCCCGAAAAAGACAATTGGATTAGTGTGCTTTTAGGAACGGGACGTGATAAATTTACCGAAAGCTCTGCTTGTTCTGTGCTAAGGCTAACAATGAAAAAATAATTAATTGTAACAATGACAATTCACCCAATTGAAGCTGGAAATTTTAAACTTGACGGAGGGGCTATGTTTGGGGTTGTTCCTAAGTCTTTATGGCAAAGAACCAACCCCTCTGATTCTGACAATTTAATTGAAATGTCCTCTAGGTGTCTTTTGGTTGAAAACGGTAATCGGCTGACTCTAATTGACACTGGCATGGGAGACAAGCAATCTGAAAAGTTTTTTAGTTTTTACAAAAGATGGGGTGATTATACTCTTGTTAGCTCCTTAAAATCTGCCGGCTTTTCAGTTAATGACATTACAGATGTTCTACTAACTCATCTACATTTTGACCATTGCGGAGGAGCTTCTTTCGTTAATAGCCGGTCTGGGAAAGCGGACGTTCTTTTCAAAAACGCTAAGTATTGGTCCAATCAAAAGCATTGGGACTGGGCAACAGCACCAAATCCAAGAGAAAAGGCTTCTTTTTTGTGGGAAAATCTCAATCCAATAAAAGAATCTGGTCAATTAAACTTTATTACTGAAAAAAAAGATGGTTTTAATTTTTATGAAGAGCTTGGGTTCGAAATTCTGTTTGTTGACGGTCACACAGAGAAACAGATGATTCCAAAAATAGGCTATAAAAATCAAGAGCTTGTGTATGCTGCAGACCTTATTCCTACAGTGGGCCACATTCCTATTCCTTACTTGATGGGTTATGACGTAAGGCCACTATTGACCATGAAAGAAAAAAAATTATTTTTAGAAGCGGCAGTAAAAAACAATTGGCTGTTGTTTCTGGAGCACGACCCGCACAACGAAATTGTTTCACTTAAAAACACCGAAAAAGGAGTAAGACTAAACGCCTCTAACCCTTTTAAAGAACTATAACTATGCTTAGATTATTTTTATTACTTGCCTTTGTTCAGCTTTCCTTTTCCCAAAATTATTGGCAACAACATGTGGAATATTTTATGGATATCAATATGGATGTCTCTGACTTTACTTTTTCTGGAAAGCAAAAACTTATATACACAAACAATTCTCCTGACACTATAAACAAGGTATACTACCATTTGTTTTTTAATGCTTTCAGGCCTGGTAGCCAAATGGATGTTCGCTCAAGAACAATTAAAGATCCCGACAGTAGGGTAGGAAACAGGATTTTTGAGCTTGCCCCAAAGGATTATGGCTCGCTAGATGTTATCTCTTTAGAGCAAAGCGGAAAAGAAGTTGTGTTTGAGCAAAAAGAAACTATTTTGCTGGCGAGGCTAGAAAAACCACTTTTACCAGGTAAAAAAACAGAACTTTCTATGGTTTTTAAGGGTCAAGTTCCTCTTCAAATAAGACGGTCTGGAAAAATGAACAAAGAAGGGGTCCACCTCACGATGACCCAATGGTTCCCAAAGCTTTCTGAATATGATTTTGAAGGGTGGCATCCAAACCCATATATAGCCAGAGAATTTCATGGTGTTTGGGGTGATTACACTGTTAATATAACTATTGATAAAAATTATGTCATTGGAGGGACCGGTTATTTAAAAAATGCCAATGAAATAGGTCATGGTTACTCTAACAAAAACAAAGAAAAAAAAGAAGAAACATTAACTTGGGAGTTTTACGCGCCCAACGTTCATGATTTTGCCTGGGCCGCTGACCCCGACTACATACACGATATTCAACAATCAAATTCTGGAGTTGATCTTCACTTTTTTTACAAGCCTGATGCTGAAAAAGAAAACTGGAAAAAGCTTCAGGAGGATACTTTAGGCTTGTTAGAATATTTTGAAAAAAATATTGGGCCCTACCCGTGGAAACAATACTCTGTTATTCAGGGTGGTGACGGGGGAATGGAATATGCCATGTGCACCATGATAACGGGAAAAAGGTCTTACCCAAGTTTGTTTGGAGTAACTGCACATGAGCTCGCTCATTCGTGGTTTCAACATATTCTTGCAAATAACGAAGCTAAGCATCCGTGGATGGATGAAGGGTTTACCGAATATATCACCTCTTTGGCAGAAAAAAACGTTTCAGGAAAAACTTCTTTGTTTCCCCATAAAAGCAGTTATGATAGTTATTATATGATAAATAAAATACAACTACAAAACCCCGCCTTAACCATAGAACAGCCCCTTACCATTCACTCTGACAGATATGATTACAACTTTACTTATGGGGCGTCTTCTTATAGCAAAGGAGCCGTTTTTTTATCACAGCTTGGTTATATTATTGGAAAAGAAAACCTTTCAAAAACAATTAAGAGATATTATAATGAGTTTAAATTCAAGCATCCCACACCAAATGATTTTAAAAGAGTAGCTGAAAAAGTTTCTGACTTAGAACTAGAGTGGTATCTAAACGACTGGACAAGAACAACAAATAAGGTAGATTATGATCTCGAGATTTTTGATAAAGACTCAAGAGATCTTTCTATTAAAAGAATCGGTAGAATGCCCATGCCTCTTGAAGTTTTAATTTCTTTTGGTGACGGTTCTACGGCCATGTATTATATTCCTATTGATTTAATGCAGGGCAACAAAACTTTTAATAATAATGTTGTCATTCTTGAGCCTTGGTCTTGGGTTAATACGGAATATGTTTTTGAAATTCAAGGAAACAAAAAAGTTATAAAAATAGAAATTGACCCCTCAAAAAGACTCGCAGACGTTAATCAAAACAAGAACATCCTAGAATTTTTAGAATGATTAAATCACTTAAAAGCGAAAAAAAAATAGAGAAAATTTTTGATGATGGTTTTGTCCTAAAACAAGGGGCGCTTTACTTAAAGGGTTATGATTTTAAAGACGATGAAAAACTTTTTGGTGTTAGTGTTCCGAAAAAAAACTTTAAGCTTGCGGTTAAAAGAAATCTTTTGAAAAGAAGGCTTCGTGAATCAATAAGAAAAAACAAAAGCGTTGAAAAAATAAAGAACGGTGTGTCTTTTTTTTTATTATATAACTCTTCAAAAGAAATTTCTTTTGAAAAATTAGAGGCTAAAACTAGTGTCTTAATTGAAAAATTAATCTCTGAGGTTAATTAGTCTTTGTAAAATCAATTTCCGATATTTAATGGCATGAAAAAAATCCGTGTTGTGGAACTTTTTGCAGGTGTAGGCGGTTTTAGGCTTGGGCTTGAAGGTTGGAAAAAAATGTCTGCGTCAAGCGGTTATAATAAATTAAATTTACTAAAAGTAAATTACTTTTTTTTATTTCATTAAATTTTCTTTTGTTATAAACATGGCTGTATGAGGAATTCCGTCCTCCATATACTCTTCACCTTTTACAACAAACCCATGAGAAGAATAAAATTCTTTTAAGTGCGATTGCGCTGAGATTTTTATGGGCAATTGTTTGTTCGTTTTTAAGTATTCTAATGATTTCTCTACCAAAAGGTGTCCATAACCCTTTTTTCTATGACTTTTTTTAACAACCGCTCTTCCAAAAGAAGCTTCTTTGAAATAAATGTTCTCATTAAAAACTCTAGCATAACCAACAAGTTGATTTTGGATGGTTAGCAATACGTGGTCTGCTTTTTCGTCTTTTCCATCAACATCTTGGTATATACACTCTTGTTCTATAACAAAAACTTCAGATCTTAAACTAAAAATATCGTTAATTTCTTTTCTTGACAGTTGATTCCAAGCCTTTACTTCTAACCTCATTAATATTCTTTATTTATCTATTTTATTCACTCTTCTTTCATGTCTGCCCCCTTCAAAATCTGTTTTTAAAAAAACTTCCACAATCTCTAAAGCTTCTTTAATTGATAAAAATCTTGCGGGTAAGCTTAAAATATTGGCATCGTTATGTTTTCTTATTAATTCTGCTATTTCTTTACTCCAACACAATCCCGCCCTAACTCCTTTATATTTATTAGCAACCATACTTACGCCGTTTCCAGTTCCACACATAATAATTCCTTTTTTATTTTTATTATTAGAGATTTCCTTTGCAAGTGGATGGATAATATCGGGATAATCAACACTCTTCCCAGAACTTTCTCCTAAATTTTCCACAACATATCCGTTATTTTGTAAAAAACTATTGACGGCATTTTTTAATTCAACACCAGCGTGATCATTTGAAATAAGTATGTTCATTGTTTGTTAGTTGTTTATTAGTTGTTTATTTTATTTAATAACTCTGTTACCTTGTTCGTTTTTTAAATTTAATTCTCTTTTATAATTATTTATTATGTGTTTAATAACAATATTAACTCAATTATTAACATTAAATTTAATATTATTTATTAACATTTATTTTTATTAACATACTTTTAATAAGTAGATAAAATATTGGTTACTAGATTTTTATTTCTTTTTTTTTGTTAATTAATGTTTAATTGTTTTAATAAAAAATAATCTCTTTTTATTTTATACTATAAATTAACAAGCAATCATAAGGTTAAAAATTTATTTAAAAATTTATTTATTATTTAATGGTTGTTCATTACTATTTTATAACTCACTTTAAGTTAAATAAAATTAACTTAGCAGCTCAATGAAAAAAAAAGATAACAATTTATTAAGTAATCACCTTTTATCTTTTTTTGAGAAATCTCAAAAAAGAAAATATAATTACAGACAGCTATTAAATCAGTTGCCTTATCAAGTTAAAAAAAACGATATTAAAGAAGCTTTATTTTTACTCGAACAAAGAAAAAGAATAAAACAAATTAATCCAGGGAGCTATATCCTAAACAAAGTTAATAAAACCCTCGAGGGAGTTTTAGATAAAACAAATAGTGGATCGGGTTATATTGTAAGGAAAGATGTTGAAAAAGATGTTTTTGTTTCTGAAAAAAACATTTTAAACGCTTTTGATGGAGATTTAGTTCAATTTGTAATGTTATCAAACAGAGAGGCTAAAATCATTAAAATAAAAGAAAGAAAGAAAATAAATTTTGTAGGAGTAACAAAAACCATATCCAATAAACTTTTTGTTTCAACAACCGGCAAAAAAGATAAAATAGATTTTTTAATTACAGAGCCAAAAAAAACAAAGGACAATCAGTTAGTTGTGGTAGGTTTTTTAAACTGGGATAAAGTGCATCCAGAAGCTAAAATTATCAAAATAATTGGTGAACAAGGTATAGTTGATAATGAAATACACGCTATTTTACAAGAGTATAATTTGCCATATGACTTTTCTGACGAGTTAATAAAAGAAGCAGAGAATTTAAAAAAACTTCAAAATATAGAAGAAACAAACAAAAGAAAGGATTTAAGAAATATAACAACAATAACAATTGATCCTGATGATGCAAAAGATTTTGACGATGCTATTTCTATAGAAGTAAAAAAACATACAACAGAAATAGGAATACACATCGCAGACGTATCGCATTTTTTAAAAAAAGATTCAATTTTAGACAAGGAAGCCTATATAAGAGGAACCTCCGTTTATTTAGTTGATAGAGTTGTACCAATGCTTCCTGAATCGCTTTCAAACAATTTATGTTCTTTAAGACCAAACGAAGATAAATATACCTTTTCAGCCCTATTTACTTTTAATGAAAAACATCAAATAATAGACCAGTGGTTTGGAAAAACAATAATTAATTCAAACCAAAGGTTCAGCTATAACGAAGCACAATATATAATAGAAACCAAAAAAGAAACAATACCTAAAGAGGTGTCTTTATCAAAAGAATCTTATCAAATTAAAAAAGAAACAAAAGAAGGAATAATATTGTTAAACAAAATAGCAACAGAACTTAGAAGTAAGAGAATAAACAAAGGGTCAATCTTATTTAATAAAAAAGAAGTAAAGTTTATTTTAAATAAAGAAAAAGAACCTATCAGTACGGTAATCAAAGAAACAAAAGCCTCAAACAAACTTGTAGAAGAGTTTATGTTATTGGTAAATAAAAAAGTTGCAGAAATGTTTTTAAAACAAAAAAACAAACAAAATATTTATAGAGTTCATGATCAGCCAGATGAAGAAAAACTAATAGCATTAGAAAGGATAATTAAAAACCTTGGCTATAAAAACAGGTTTGGAAGCTATAAAAATTTACATCACAACATAAATGATCTTTTAAAAAAAGTAGATTTAACGCCAGAAAAAAATTTAATAGACACCCTTGTGATAAGAAGCATGAGTAAAGCCAAATATAGTTCAAAAAACATTGGTCACTTTGGCTTGTCTTTTGAAAATTATACCCATTTTACTTCTCCCATTAGAAGATACCCAGACGTTATAGTTCATAGAAACCTAGAAAACATTCTAAACAACATTCAAAAAACCAACAAGAATCTTGAAGAGCAGTGTTTTTATTTGTCAGGAAGAGAAGAATTATCAACAAAAGCAGAAAGAAGCTCTATTAAGTTTATGCAAGTAAAATATATGTCCTCAAAAATTAATAAAAAATATATAGGGGTTGTTTCAGGCATAATGGAAAGGGGAGTTTTTATAGAAATTAAAGAAAACAAATGTGAGGGTTTTGTAAGAGCTAAAGACATTCCTGGAGATTATTTTGTGTTTAATGAAAAAGAATTTTTAATGTTGGGAAGAAACACAAAAGAAGAGTATAGACTGGGAGATGAAGTTTTGGTTAAGGTTAAAGGAGTAAATGAAAACAAAAAACAAATTGATTTTTTATTATTAGAAAAACTTTAATTTTATAAAACAGATTATTAAATGAGCGAGTTTTTACCTGCTATACCAATTGGAATTGTTCTGGCCTTTACTATTGGACCAGTTTTTTTTACGGTTTTAGAAACTAGCATTAGCAAAGGGGTTAAGGCGGCAATTTTTGTTGATATTGGCGTTGTTCTTTCAGACGTTCTGTTTTTTGTGATTGCCTTTTTTAGCACAAACAGCCTTTTAAAGTCCATTGAGGAAAACACAGATTCCTGGTATTTTTTAGGGGGCGTGCTTTTAGTTGCTTATGCAGGGGTGAGCCTTATTAAAATCATTCAAGAAAAAAACAGCCCAGAAAACAAAAAAGGTGCTTTAATTGAAAACAGTCCTAACCTTTTAAAAATGGTTTTAAAAGGGTTTTTGTTAAACATTATAAATGTTGTTGTTCTTTTTTATTGGGTGGGAATCATACTTTATTTTGGTCCCCAGCTAGAAATGAACGAATCTAAAATATATTTGTTTTTTATTATAATAATTTCCACCTACTTTACAATTGACTTAGGCAAAATATATCTTGCCCAACAGCTTAAAAAAAGACTTACAGACATAGTTATTAAAACCATAAAAATTGTTGTAAACTCTTTTATAGTGATTTGCGGATTGTTTTTGATTTTTAAAGGGATTGTATAAAAAAACCCTCCGGTTAAGGAAGGTTTTGAGGCACCGAGCGGATTCGAACCGCTGTACAAGCTTTTGCAGAGCTCTGCCTAGCCACTCGGCCACAGTGCCATTTGATGTGCAAAACTACATTTTTTTAAATTTTGTTTTCTCTTTTTTTAGATAATTTTACAGCAACACTTTCAACATCTCCGTTAATAGGAGGGCAAATTTTACTTACCGAAACAGTAATTTTTTGAATTCTATTGTCCTCGTTTAAAGCTCTATTTAAAATACGCTCAGCAACTGTTTCTAAAAGCTTGGAAGGAATAGACATTTCTTCTACAATTACTTTATTAAGAAAAACATAATCAATAGCATCGTCTATTTTATCTGTCAATGAAGCTTTTCCTAAAGCTCCTTTTGCCCACAAATTAACCAAGTATTCGCTTCCAATAATACTTTCCTCTTTTAAGCATCCATGAAAACAGTAACAACGAATATTTTTTAAATAAATTTCTACCATAAAAAACAGTCAAAGATAAATAAAGAATAGAGATGAATTCTTTAACTTTGATTTTTATTTTATTTTGTTGGAATCAAAAAATTTTATTGAGCAAATTATTGAAGAGGATCTTAAAAAGGGGTTGTCGTCTTCAAAATTAAAATTTAGGTTTCCCCCAGAACCCAACGGCTTTTTACACATAGGACACGTTAAGGCAATCTGCATAAATTTTAGCTTAGCCAAAAAACACAATGCTCCAATTGTGTTGAGGTTTGACGATACAAATCCAGAAAAAGAGGAAGAAAAATACATACAGGCCATAAAGCAAGATGTTTCTTGGCTTGGTTTCGAGTGGGACGAAGAACGATACGCCTCTGATTATTTCGAAACGCTTTATTATTGGGCGACAGACCTAATAAAAAAAGGTAAAGCTTATATAGACTCTCAGAGTTCACAAGAAATAGCAGAGCAAAAAGGAACCCCGACCCTTTCAGGGATAAACAGCCCAAACAGAAACAGATCAGTTGAAGAGAACGTAGGTCTTTTTCAAAAAATGAAAGATGGGGCTTTTGATGAAGGCACACACGTTTTAAGAGCCAAAATTGACATGAGCTCCCCCAACATGCTTATGCGAGATCCTGTTATATACAGGGTGCTGAAAAAAAGCCACCCTAGAACTAAAAAAGATTGGAGCATTTACCCAATGTACGATTGGGCACATGGCGAGTCTGATTATATTGAACAGATTTCTCATTCACTGTGTACGCTTGAATTTGAGCCCCACAGGGAACTATATGATTGGTTCTTGGATCAGGTGGTTGAAGTCAATAAAATTAGACCTAAACAAAGAGAATTTGCCAGATTAAATTTGAGCCACACAATTACCTCAAAAAGAAAACTAATGCATTTAGTTGACAAAGGTCATGTAGCCGGATGGGACGATCCAAGAATGCCAACAGTGTCGGGTTTGCAGAGAAGGGGCTATCCGCCAAGCGCGCTAGTTTCTTTTGTTAAGGCTGCTGGTGTGGCCAAAAGAGAAAATGTCATTGAAGCCTCTCTTTTAGAATTTTGTGCAAGAGAAGAATTAAACAAATCGTCTAAAAGAGCCATGGTTGTATTAGACCCGCTTAAAATTACCATAACAAATTATCCTGAGGGACAAATAGAACAGATAAGCTCTGAAAACAATCCAGAAGATCCAAAAACGGATTTTAGAGAAATTCCTTTTTCAAGAGAATTATTTATCGAAAGAGAAGACTTTAGGCTTGAAGCGAATAGAAAATTTTTTAGACTCAAATTAGGTAAAGAGGTGCGACTTAAAAGCGCCTATATAATATGTGCTAATGAGGTTGTATATAACGATAATCAAGAAATTATCGAGGTAAAGTGTACTTATGACCCACTGAGCAAAAGCGGAAGCGGAACTGAAGAAAGTCAGAGGAAGGTGAAAGGAACACTCCACTGGGTATCAAAAAAACAAGCTTTGCCAATAGAGGTTAGAGAATATGACAGGTTGTTTTTACACCCCTCCCCGTCAACCGCAAAAAATAATGATGAGCTTTCACAGATGCTTAACCCAAACTCAAAAAAAATCATTAAAGCTTTTGCAGAACCCTCGTTGAAGATTTCAAAACCCGGAAATAGATACCAATTTCAAAGAAAAGGTTATTTTGTTGTTGACAAGGACACCAGCTCCGAAAAAATTGTTTTTAACAAGACGGTTGGACTTAGAGACAATTGGAAAAACCCTTAACTAGATTTTTCTTTACTTTCTTTTCTTGCCGCTGCTTTTTTCATTTCTTCTCCAATTTGATTGCTTGCCGTAAAAGAGGCTACCATATTATTTAACATTTCTGATCCGGCTTGCGGAGAGTTGGGAAGTAATATTAAATTGCTATTAGTAGCTCCTCCAACCGATTGAAGCGTATCATAATGTTGTGTCACCACAATTAAAGCAGAGGCTTCTTGAGAATTTATATCTACATTGTTTAACACTTTTACAGAATCTTCCAAACCTCTGGCAATTTCTCTTCTTTGATCGGCGATACCCTGCCCCTGTAGCCTTTTACTTTCTGCTTCTGCTTTTGCCTTTTCAACGATCAATATTCTTTGGGCGTCCCCCTCAAACTGTGCGGCAACCTTTTCTCTTTCAGACGCGTTAATTCTATTCATTGCCTCTTTTACCTGAAGGTCAGGGTCTATATCAGTAACAAGTGTTTTAATAATATCGTATCCATAGTTAAGCATCGCTTCGTTGAGCTCAGATTTTACTGCAATTGCCACATCGTCTTTTCTTTCAAAAACATCGTCTAGCTTCATTTTAGGAACTTCTGCCCTTACAACATCAAAAACGTAAGAGGTGATTTGATCTTGAGGAAAATCTAACTTATAAAAGGCTTCATAAACCTTATCTCTTATAACTTTATATTGAACAGAGACCTTAAGCTTTACAAAAACATCATCTTTAGTCTTGGTTTCAACAACAACATCTAATTGTTGAATTTTTAAGCTAATTCTTCCTGCCACCCTGTCTATAATAGGAATCTTTAATTGAAGCCCCGACTGTCTAGTGCTGGTGTATTTCCCAAACCGTTCAATAAGCGCAGAGGTTTGTTGTTTGACCACAAAAAAGGTGCCGAACAAAAGAAGAATAACAAGAGTTACAACTAAAGGGGTTATAAAAAACATAATTTAGGATTAACGATTACACATTACAATATACAAATATCATGCCGCATAAGAAAGGGATTATTTTATGTGCGAAACAAGCGCTTCAATTCTTTTTATTGCGCTTTCTTTGCCGATTATTTCAAGGGTCATAAATAAATCTGCACCGGAGAGTTTGCCAACAATAGCAAGCCTAATAAGGCCTAAAATTTTACCAAAACTTAAACCAGAACTCTTTGTAAAACGCTCTATTGCGATTTTGATTTCTTTGCCCTTAAAAGCTTTGGTTTCCAAAAGACAAGAGTTTATTTCTAAAAGTTCGGACGTAGCATTAGTACCACAAAGCTTTTTAACGGCCTTTACATTATAATCTACAGGAGGTACAAAAAAATAAATTGCAGAAGAGGCGAGCTCTGTTAAAAAACTTAGACGAGGTCTAATGAGCTCAGCAACAACAGCAAGGCTGTCAGGATTGAAGGTTATTCGATTTTTTTCTAAAGAATTTTTTAGTAGCTCAACAAGTTTTTCTTTCTTTAAACCTTGAATGTGCTGTTGGTTAAACCAAGTGTTTTTTTCATGATCAAATCTTGCCCCAGAGTTATTTAAGTTTTTCAATGAGAAAACGTTTATAAGCTGCGCCAAAGTAAAAACCTCTTTTTCGTTTCCCGGATTCCAGCCAAGCAATGATAAAAAGTTTACCAAAGCGCCAGGCAAAAACCCAGCTTCTTTGTATCCGTCAACAATTTGATTGCCAGAGTCCCATTTAACTGGGAAAATCGGAAAACCAAACTTTTCACTATCCCTCTTAGACAACTTACCCTTGCCCATTGGCTTTAAAATTAATGGAAGGTGAACAAATTTTGGTTTTTTCCACTCAAAAGCCTCGTATAAAAGCCAGTGCAATCCAAGCGACGGCAACCATTCTTCCCCCCTAATTACGTGTGAAATGTTCATGTGGAAGTCATCTACAACATTAGCAAAATGATAAGTGGGGTTTCCGTCGCTTTTGTATAAAACTTTGTCGTCCATAAGAGGCGAAGAAAATGCCACCCTCCCCTTTAAAACATCGTAGCAAATAACATCCTTTTCAATAGGGGTTTTAAACCTTACAACATAGCCCCCTTTTTTTACAAGTTTTGCAGTTTCTTCCGCGTTAAGCGCCAAAGAGTTTTTAAAATTTTGACGATTAATAGCGTTATAAATAAACGTTTCTCCGTTTTTTTCTGAGTTAAGTCGCGCGTTATCTAAGTCCTCTTTGGAGTCAAATGCGATATAGGCCTTATCAAGCGCTATTAACCTGTCTATTTGATCTTTGTAAAGCTTTTTCCTTTCACTTTGCTTGTATGGACCAAGCCCTCCTCCTTTTATCGGCCCTTCATCTAAGTTAAGGCCACACCAGTTTAGTGAATCCAAAATGTGTTTTTCGCTTCCCTCTACATACCTAGCTTGATCGGTGTCCTCAATTCGCAAAATAAAGTCTCCTTTGTTTTTCTTAGCAAACAAATAATTAAATAGAGCGGTTCTTAACCCCCCAATGTGCAAAGGGCCTGTTGGGCTTGGAGCAAAACGAACTCTAACTTTATTAGACATTTTAATTTTTTGCTAAAATACACTCTTGTGAAAGATTTCTATAAACTTTTTGCGTCTTTTTCGTCCGCTCTGGAATAGGGGCTTTGTTATTTTAAACTACAAACACAAATAATTTGGTAAATTTTATTATATGAGCGAAGAGGTTATATTTGCAAAAAAACAATTGTGCCTGTAGAGTTTATTTATAACACGAGCTTTAGACTTAAAAACGAGTCTGATTTCATTGTTTGGATTAAGAAAATAGTCAAATCTGAGAGCTTTAGCGTTGGCAATTTAAATTATGCCTTTTTTGACGATGATGGACTAAAACACTTAAACAAGAAGTTTTTACATCACGATTATTATACAGATGTCATTTCTTTCAACGATTCTAATGGCACCATGATTAACGGTGATATTGCTATTTCTGTTGATAGAGTTAAAGAAAACGCAATAAAATATAAGGCCTCTTTTGAAAAAGAAATGTTGCGAGTGATGGCACATGGCTTATTGCACCTTGTGGGTTTTGACGATAAAACCGACATGGAAAGGAGTGTGATGCAAAGAGCAGAAAACATTAAAATTAAAATGTTCCACGTGGAACACTAAACTATGTTTAATTCGACTTATGATGTAATTGTTGTCGGCGCTGGGCATGCAGGTTCCGAGGCCGCTGCCGCTGCCGCTAATATGGGTAGCAAAACGCTACTTATAACAATGAACCTACAAAACATAGCACAAATGTCTTGTAATCCCGCTATGGGTGGCATTGCAAAAGGTCAGATTGTTAGAGAAATTGATGCTATTGGAGGTTACAGCGGAATTGTAACTGACCGCACAGCTATTCAGTTTAAGATGTTAAACACATCTAAAGGCCCAGCCATGTGGAGTCCAAGAGCTCAATCAGATCGCATGAGGTTTGCCGAATGTTGGAGAGGTTTGCTAGAGCATACAAATAATTTGGATTTTTATCAAGAAATGGTTTCTGGTCTACTTGTTTCAAAAGGTGCAATTGTTGGCGTTAAAACTTCTCTTGGTCTTGTAATCAAAGCTCGAGCAGTAGTTTTAACAAACGGAACGTTTCTAAATGGCCTTATTCATATTGGAGAAAAGCAGTTTGGCGGAGGAAGAGCTGGAGAGAAGGCTTCTACAGGAATAACAGAAGAGCTGGTTGATTATGGTTTTAAGTCTGGAAGAATGAAAACGGGAACGCCCCCGAGGGTTGACGGCAGGTCATTGAACTATTCAGTTATGTCAAAACAGCCAGGAGACATCAATCCTGGAAAATTTTCCTTTTCGCCAAACACCTATCCTTTAAAGAAACAGCTGGATTGCCACATGACACACACTAGCCCTGAAGTACACGAGCTCTTAAAAGAAGGTTTCGACAGGTCTCCTATGTTTAACGGTTCAATCAACAGTATTGGCCCTAGATATTGTCCCTCTATTGAGGACAAAATTAACCGTTTTGCAAACAAAGAAAGTCATCAAATTTTTGTTGAACCTGAGGGATGGAACACTGTTGAGGTTTATGTGAACGGATTTTCAACCTCACTTCCTGAGGACATACAGTTTCGAGCGCTTTCATCTGTCAAGGGTTTTGAAAATGTAAAGTTTTTTAGGCCAGGCTATGCTATTGAATACGACTATTTTCCTCCAACCCAATTAAAAAACAGTTTAGAGACCAAGCCTGTTTCAGGTTTGTTTTTCGCTGGCCAAATAAACGGAACGACAGGCTATGAAGAGGCTGCGGCCCAAGGCTTGATGGCCGGTATTAATGCTCATTTGAAGATTAACCACAAACCTCCATTTATTTTAAGAAGAAACGAAGCTTACATTGGCGTTCTGATAGACGACCTAATAACAAAAGGCACGGATGAGCCCTATAGAATGTTTACCTCAAGGGCTGAATACAGAACGCTCTTACGACAAGATAATGCTGATTTACGACTTACAGAATTATCTTACAATTTAGGTTTAGCAAGCGCTAAAAGCCTTGATTTAGTTGAAAAGAAACGCAAGGATACAAAAGATTTTGTTTCCTTTTTTAAAAAAACTAGCGTAAAACCCGAAATTATAAATCCTATTTTAAAAAAGAATAAATCCTCAGAAATTAAGCAATCCGTTAAGCTTTATAAAATTTTCTCAAGACCAAATATTTCATTAGATGAAATTTCAATGGTTCCCTCAGTTAAAGATTTCGTTTTATCCAATAATTATGACAAGGGTGTTTTGGAACAAACAGAAGTTCAGGTTAAATACTCTGGATATATAGACAAAGAAAAAGTGAATGCCGAGAAGTTAAACAATCTGGAAAACATTAAGATACCATCATCGTTTTCCTATTCAAAAGTAAGCTCCTTATCAACAGAAGCTGTACAAAAATTAGAAGAAATTAGACCAACATCACTTTCTCAAGCCTCTAGAATAAGCGGTGTTTCGCCAAACGACATAAGCGTTCTAATGGTTTATATGGGAAGATAACTTAGTGTTCCACGTGGAACAAAACATTAAATGAAAAAACAAAAAAAAATTTTTAAAGTAAAAGACCATTTTTTGAGCAACGAACTTTTTTCTTTGACTTATGATCAGAAGACGACCATGTTTGTCACTAACCCAAAACCTGATGAAGATAAAATGGCGTCTTATTATGAGTCATCAAGATATCTTTCTCATCAAAAAACAGGAAACGATTTTTTTTCAAAATCCTATTTTTTTTCAAGACAATTCACAACGTCACTAAAAACACGAATGATTTCAAGCTTATTTTCAAAGCCAGGAAAAGTCCTAGATGTTGGTTCCGGCACAGGAGAGCTATTAACTGCTTTAAAAAATGAAGGATGGAATGTAAAAGGCATAGAGCCAAATAAGGCAGCAAAACAAACTGCGCTTGATAAGGGGATTAGCCACGAACACAGTTTAGGGGAAGTTGAAAAAAACAGTTTAGATTTAGTTGTTTTTTGGCACTCTTTAGAACACTTATATGACCTTAATAATACGCTTAATGAAGTGAAAAAAATTTTAAAACCAACAGGAATTTTAATGGTAGCTTGTCCAAATCACGAATCTTGGGACGCAAAGTATTATGGTAATTTTTGGGCCGCTTGGGACGTCCCTAGGCACTTGTCTCATTTCTCTTCAAAATCTTTAAATATTATTTTAAAACCTCAAGGCTTTAAACAAATTAGAAAATCACCTCTTTTTTTAGACGCAATATATGTTTCGATTTTATCGGAAAAAATAAAAAAAAATAAAGCGGTCTTTTTAAAAGGATTAATTATAGGGTTAATTTCTAATTTTGCAGGCTTTTTCACTAAAAACTATTCTTCCCACGTCTATTTTTTTAAAAAAAACTGAATCAAGCGTTTTAAGCCCCATGTTTATATAATCATATCAATTAAGTAAACCTAAGCGTTCAAGCTTTTCAGGAGTCTCTTAAATAAGCTGTTTTTAATAAGAAAAACTTATTGATCCTACAAAAGCCATAAACTATAACAATGCTAGACCCATCATTGCCAAAATAAAATAGATGGTTATTGTTTTTGCCCCTTCATAGTTTTTTGAAACCCTTTGTCCAAACAAAAGAACTAATAGGGCTGTTGAGCCCAAAATCATTCCAATTAATCCAGCTTTACTTGTTCCTTTAAAAAGGATTTCAATAACGCCAACAAAACATAAAAGTCCAGACAATATCTCTAGAACTGTAACGGCATAAAAAGCCAATAGTATTAATGGTCTTTTAAAGGCCTTCCCAAGCAGCTCGATTAAAAATGAGATATTCCCTTTTTTATCAAACAATTTGTCAAGACCACTTTGTATAAATACAATGGAGAAGAAAAGTAATATAAAAAACAAAGCGATTTTTGATGGAAGCATAATTAATTATTTTTAACCTTGTGTATTAAACGCGTTAATTTTAACGATAGATCAGTAAAAATCATGTTAGGATTACCGTTTGATTGTACCTGAAAGTAGGCCTTTTCTAGTTCGTCAGAAATTTCTTCAATGTTAGCTCCCTCAATATAATTAGAAAAACTCTCAAAATTAAAGTCAGAGGATGGAGAAAAATAAGTGATTTTTTTAAGGCCATAATTTACCATAAGAGCTTGCCTGAACAGCTCTAGACTGTAGTCAATAAACCGTTTTTGAGTTTCTCTTCCAGATTTTGCGATTGTTTTACTCCATTCAAGGAGGTCTAAAACTGCCTCTTTGTTTTTCTTTACCATGAAAGCAGATCTTACCCAAGTTTTAAACCATTCTTCAAATTTTAAGGTGTTTTCTTGGCCTTTAGCCAAGGAAAGAGCATTCCCGTAATTCCCATTACTTTGTAAACAAGCGTTATTAGCCACTTGTTCTGAAAAACCTTTGTTTTTTAAAGCTTTTAAAACAACAGAGTTGGGTATTTTTTTTAAATAAGTCTTTTGACACCTAGACAGCAGTGTGTCCATTAACAACGACTCATCCTCAGCGATAAAAAGGAATAATGTTTTTTCTGGCGGCTCTTCAATTAACTTGAGAAGCTTGTTGGTTGCACTTGCATTCATTTTTTCAGCCATCCAAAGAATAACCGCTTTCCAGCCACCCTCATAAGGCTTTAAAGAAATTTTACTAATAAGATTTTCAGCCTCATCTTTACCAATTTTTCCCTGTTTATTTTCAATACCTATGTGGGAATACCAATCAAACAAACTTCCATAGGGATTTGAATATAAGAATTCTCTCCAGCTTGATATAAAATTGATAGAAATTGCTTTGCTTTTTACGTTTTGGTTATTAGCGACAGGAAAAATAAAATGTAAATCAGGGTGTTTGATTTCGCTAATTTTCAAGTTACAAGAAGAGTCGGGACTTTTAGAGTTATTACAAATGACAGATCTTGCGTATGCGAGTGCCAGTGGCAAGGCGCCAGACCCCTCTGCTCCCACAATTAATTGACAATGCGCAACCCTTTTTGAAACAGAATTTTTTTGAAAAAAATTTTTAACAGGATCGTTTCCGATAACGTCTTCAAATAGCATAAACCAAATATAAAATTTATAATCTTTAAAGTTAACAATTACATATATTTGATATTAAAATTTAGTAAAAATGATTTCAATAAATGAATCCGACTTTAAAATGCGAAGAGCCATAGTAAGAGTCGATTTTAATGTGCCAATGGATTCACAAAAAAATGTTTTGGATAATTCTAGAATTAAAGCGGCAAAATCGACAATTTTAAAAGTAATAAATGATGGAGGAAGTGTTATTTTAATGTCTCACTTAGGAAGACCAAAAGGGAAAGACCTCAACCTTTCTTTGAGGTATATAATTCCAGAGTTAGAGAAAATTTTGAACCATAAAGTTTTGTTTGCTGAGGATTCAATGGGACCTGCTACACAAGCGATTTCGAAAAACCTAAAGTCAGGAGAAATATTATTATTGGAAAACTTAAGGTTTTACAACGAAGAGACAAACGGCGATGAAGATTTTGCCAAGCAACTTTCGTCTTACGCAGATTGTTACATAAATGACGCATTTGGAACAGCACACAGAGCTCACGCTTCTACAACTGTTATTGCTAAATTTTTTAATAACAACAAATTTTCTGGCCATTTACTTTCTAAAGAAGTTGACGCGATTAATAAAGTTCTTGAAACGGGAAAAAAACCAATTTTAGCCATTTTAGGAGGGGCAAAGGTCTCTTCAAAAATTACAATTATTGAAAGCATAATGAGTAAAGTAGACGAGATTATTATTGGCGGCGGGATGTCTTTTACTTTTATTAAAGCCTTGGGTGGTGAAATAGGTGATTCCATATGTGAGGACGATAAATTAGGCCTTGCTATATCAATCCTAGAAAAAGCAAAACAAAAGGGAATTACAATTCATCTTCCAGTTGATGTAGTATGCTCTAAAGAATTTTCTGACAAGGGAGATAAAAAAGTTCATAATATTAATTCAATACCCAGTAATTGGCAAGGTTTAGACGCGGGACCACAATCCAGAGAAAATTTTGCCGTTGTAGTTAAAAGGGCCAATACAATTTTATGGAACGGCCCTGTAGGCGTCTTTGAATTAAATAGTTTTTCAAATGGCACCATTTCTTTAGGGGAATCAATAATAGAAAGCACAAAAAAAGGTGCTTTTTCATTAGTTGGAGGAGGCGATTCAGTTTCCGCTGTTAAAAAATTTAATTTTCAAGATAAAGTAAGTTATGTTTCAACCGGTGGAGGGGCAATGCTAGAAAGCCTTGAGGGAAAAGAACTCCCAGGAATAGTTGCTTTATCAAATTAAAAAATTTCTATGAGATTTAAATTTCTATTATTCTTAGTTTTTTTAAATTCCTGTAACAACACCCCGCCCAATTATAAGCCAAGATCTAGCGGAAACATAAACACCGTTACCGTAATTATTAATAACGATCTTTGGAGCTCAACTGTTGGGAGCGCCATAAGAAACGCTTTTGCATCTGAATTTATTGGGTTACCACAAATTGAACCTATTTTTAATTTAAAACAAATGCCATTTGAAGCGTTTTCTGGTTTTTCAAGAGAAAGTAGAAATATAATCTTAATTCAAAATGCCAACAAAGACAACGTTATTTTTGAAACCGATAAATATGCACAACCTCAATTTTTAGTTGCGATTACTGGAAAAAATCAAACGGATATTATACAGTCCATTGAAACAAACAAGAAAAGAATAATAACCCTGATAAAAAAAAATGAAATCAAGGAGAAACAAAGGAGAATAAAAATTTCAAAACTTGAAAAAAATGAGCTAAAAGAGTTTTTGTCTTTGGATTTAATAATGCCCTCTGCTTATAAGATTTTTAAAAAAGGAGTTGAAAAAATAATTTGGTTTCAACGAGAAACCAATAAAGGAACAGTTAATGTTTTAGCCTATGCTTTAGATGAAAAAAACTTCTATAAAGGAAATAGCTTGTCAGAATTAATTAAACTCAGAGATTCTGTTGGCAAGTCGTTTGTGCCGGGAAGAAATAAAAATTCTTATATGATAACGGAAAAAGCTTATGAACCTTATATAAAAAAAACACGGGTTAACGGATTTAGTTCCTTTGAAACTAGAGGAACTTGGGAGCTTAAAAAGGATTTTATGGCAGGGCCTTTTATAAACTATTTGATTAAAGACACCATCAACAAACGAACGATAGCACTAGAAGGCTTTGTGTTTTCACCCTCTTCAAGAAAAAGGGAATTAATATTTGAGCTAGAATCAATATTTAAAACACTTAGAATATATAAAAAGCAAGAAGGAAATTAATCTTCTAATTTGGATGATTTTCTTTTGGTCAAAGGGTTTTCCTCAGGATTGTCTTCTTTAACACCTTTTTTAAATTCCTTAATTCCGCTGCCTAGACCTTTCATAAGCTCAGGAATTTTTTTTCCTCCAAACAATAACAGTATAACCACAGCAACCAAGACAACTTGCCAAGGACCAATTGCTAAAAATAGACTTGATTTTATCATATTTACCTAATTTTATTAAGCTAAAGTATAAATAATAAAATAATTTTTTTAGTATTATGTATAAAATAAATCTTCAAATGAGATTATGTAGAGCTATTCTTATATTTGTTTAGTGAATAAAAAAAAAGAAAAAAAACCACTAAGAGAAAGACTTTTAAATAAGTACAGGTTAGTTGTCTTAAACGAAGCTACTTATGAGGAAAGATTTTCTTACAGACTAAGTCGATTAAATATTTTTCTTTTTTTTTCTCTTGTTTCTATTTTAATAATTTCGATAACAATTTGCCTAATTGCTTTTACATCCATAAAAGAGTATATCCCCGGTTATGATTCTACAATGCTAAGAATTAATGCAGTAAAAAACATTGAGACTTTGGATTCTCTAACTTTTGTTGTTGAAAAAAATCAGGATTATTTGAATTCTATTGGATCGGTTATTTTGGGGGAAACAACAAAAAAAGAGATATTAAACGAAGATAAAGCGTTTAACTCTCCGCTTTCTAATATAAAGCTCAAAACAATCAAGGATGATTCTTTACTAAGAAAAATTGTTGAAAAAGAGGATAGGTTTAATGTTTTAGAGTCGGCAGCCTCCAATGTTCAATTCGTT
>Ga0213869_10000144_pt1 | contig 56599 bp, 93 predicted proteins | sample PICome_10_FD_160083 | JGI IMG/M metagenome (GOLD analysis project Ga0213869, IMG submission 160083) | Coastal seawater microbial communities near Pivers Island, North Carolina, United States - PICO132 | ecosystem: Environmental > Aquatic > Marine > Coastal | place: USA: North Carolina... | reverse complement strand
TGGCATCTGGGCAGTTTACTATGATGATCAACCTATTAATTTAAAGTCTTCACATTACTTAACAAGTGATGCCGCACCCAAATATAAGAAGACAAGTTTTTCTAATCCAGGTCATGCAAGAAATTTATGTCGTAAATTAAATGCTCAATTCAAAACTGACATGTTTACTGTCGTATTCCTAAGCACCGGACGCACAGTATATCCGGATGAAATTTCCTAAGACTAAAAAAGAAATCACATTAGCCATCTTAACAGAAATCCCAGATGGATATCTTCCGACAACTTCATTAGACGATACTATATTTAAGATGTGGTTGACTGGTCGAGGTGGACAAGGTCTAAGACTAAGTGAAGATGGTTTACAATTATTTGAACTAGCAAAATTAGAATTCTATGATTTTGCATTAGGACTGGATCCTAAAACGATGCACAAACGTAGAATCATTGCCCCAGAAGCCTTTGTACAAGAAATTATTAAAAAAATTACATGCCCTTATTATTTAGGTGTCCATAAAATCAGAGGAAAAAAGGGAGCACCTTTTATTAGAGTTTATGATCATAAGACAGCAATGATGATTACTTTACATGGGAACTTAAGAGAATATTTGGATTCTAAAAATGACTAACGATAAAAGATGGCAAGAGAATTCAGATGGTTGGGTCAAAGCAATGAATGAATCAAAAGAACGCAAAGCAGAAAAACGCAGAGTGGAAGGCAACTGTAACCATGATGATTGGAGCTGGTGTGACACTTGTGCATTCGATAGAAATGGTGAACGAGTAGCCCAAAAAGGTATCGATTACTAAAAATACAAATTTTGAAATTGAGGCATAAATAGTCATTGTAGGAGGGTCCTACATAGTCGTATTTTTTACGCATTTGAGAAATCCTTTTTTAGGTGCATTCAAAATACAACCTTGCAATACACACACGGAGACGACATTGAAAACTCTCAAAAGCATGAAGCACTACCTTGAGTTTGATGGAGAAAAATTTGGTGAAGTAATGTTATTCGTAACAACTACTTGGATCATGGTTCACTCAATCGGACAAATGGGTATCTAGTTTACTAGACTCTTTCCTCAGAGAAGACATCAAAACTTAAAATGCCCATTTCGTAAGATTTGGGCATTTTTCTATTGACATTGGGTACCGAAATCGTGTATACTATATAAACACTTGACACATATAGGTACACAGAATGACATTTTATCGACATATCACAATCATTCCCTTACTAGCCATTATCACAGCCTGTGGTGGAGGTGGTGGAGGAACTGATGTTGCAGGTGGAATCATTGCAGGTAGTGTATCAGGTGGCGGATCAACAGGTGGCGGTAATACTAATACACCAACAGTAACTTTCTCAGCAAACCCATATGAAATCGTAGCAGGAGACACAACTGTATTGTCTTGGTCTAGTGCTAATGCAACATCATGTACTGCATCTGGATCATGGTCTGGCACCAAGTCATTGACTGGTACTGAAAATATAACATTAGATAACTATGGAGACTATACGTTCTCTATCAACTGCTCAGGTGCTACAGCAAGTGTAGATGTAACTGTATCTGATGAAGACAGTGAAGGGTCTTGTGTCAACCCACATAACGCAAAAATTAAACAATCATATATCGGAGACTATGAACTCCCTATGCCCCAAAATCAATTTGGTGAAGATCATCTTAGAGCAATTGGCTTTAAAGATTACGGCTTAGATTGGATATATGGCAACTATCAAAGTCGTGGAGATAGTTGGATCAATGATTGTACCCAAGAAGAATATGTCAAGTTAATGTATCGAACAACTTTACGTCAGTTAAAAGAACATGGTGTTGAAACTGCATGGGTATATAACTTTGGTTATTGGGACGATCATCAGGCAGAAACATGGGAAATTAATCATAGTCGTAAACATATTAAAGATTGGCAAGTAGAGTTTATTGCTGAAACCGCACAAGAACTAGGTATGAATATGCATTATGCATGGCAGTTTCTGACCCTTGACGATCAAAACAATTCTCTGTTTCCATTTAATGGTCAAGCCTTTGTTGATATGAATTTGTTAAAAAAGATTATGGATGCCCATGAAGAACATATATTATGGGAAGCAAGTAGACTTCAATCATTAGGAGTAGCATCTATGTCAGCAGACTGGAGTGCTATGTGGATATGTTTTTGTGGACTAGAAAATGAAGCAAACTCTTATGAACGTGATGAACTTAAGAATTACTATATAGAAAGAATGGCATCTATCCTATCTCAAATCAAAGGTAGATTTGACGGTGAAGTGTACATAGGCGAAGGTATCATATGGAATGACTCACGTGTTTTTAATGAAGTCGACGGTGTTATTGTTAGTCTACCAAACTTAGTATATGATGATGAAGTCGCAGGTGCTACAGTCGAATTATTAGAAGAACGTGTAGCAGAATATACTACTGATCTCTTTAACGCATGGAACTGTAATACTCAGCAACCGTGTTGGGAATATACTACGTATGAAATGCCCAAAGTTATATGGAACCTTTTTGCTCAAAGTCATCAAAGTTTCTTAAGTAGAGGCTGGATCGAAGATGGCTTTTGTACACAAGGAACTTATTTGGATGTGTATTATGACGATTGTATACAAGACTCAGTAACAACTGATTTTTCAGCACAAGCAATCTTTATAGAAGGTATGCTAAGAGCAATAGATAAACAACCCTGGTTTGAAACAAAAGGAACTACATCAAGTACAGGTTACTGGTTATCAGATACACTTATCCCTGCTGACAATCAATCTAATAGAGTCATTGAGGGCTTTCCAAATATCTCTCAATCAGTCAGAGGCAAACCAGCAGAAAAAATTATTAAATCCTGGTATACAGGAAGTTATGAACAATATAATCCGGAGTATGAATAATGCAAAAAGTTAAAATGGAAGACATTGGAGGAAATGTAATTAAAGATAATTCTCAATATGTATTGAAAGACAATGCATTTGGTAATAATTTAATTCTAAGTAGTACAATGTTAAGAGCAAATCAAAGCACAAATGGCCACACTCATGCAGGGCAAGAAGAAGTTTATTTCTTTCACAAAGGCAAAGGTGAAATGGAAATAGATGGTGAACGATTTCCTGTCACTGAAGGTGATGTTATTTGTATTAATGATGGTGACTATCATAGAGTCTTTAACACAGGAGTCTTTGGTTTGTATTTTGTATGTGTGTTTGACGGTGGGAGGAATCACTAATGAGTATATGGAAAGAAGGTAGATATAAATCTAATGTTAAATGGGTAGCCCAAGAGTTATTCAATGGTGGTGTAGAAAAACTACTAAAAAGTTTAGAACCAGAAGATCAAGTAGTTAAAGATGATATTGTTATTATGATGAATCAATTAGTCATCTATTTAGAAGAGGAACTCAAGCCTCAAGTAAGTGGTGCCGAGTATAATTACCTCGAAAATACAGATATAAAGGCTATATTTGAAGCATTAGAGCAAGAAGATTTAGAGCAAAGACCCAAGAAACCTCACTTATATATCGTAAAAAATGATGAAAAAAGTGAAAATAATGGATAAAAAGGCTTGACTTTGGGTAAGAATTTGCGTATAATATATGTATATTATGAACAAACAAGGAAACAATATGTATTATATCATTGACAACACTAATCAAGCAATCCACAGAGAGCCTAATAAAAAGCCTTATGCTTCTACTCAGTACAAGACTACTGGTGCCGCTAAAGCAGGTATTACTAGAACTGTTAAGTACTACCAAAAAGCATACGATCAAGTTGCTGAATGTGTTGCTAATGGTGAGCCTGAGTATCATGCTCCGATGCACAATGCATACCGTGATGCTACTGAGTCACATTTTAATCTTACTCATAAGCAGTTTGCATCGTCTTATACGATTGTTGCTGTTGCAGATTATGTAGAACCAATGATTACTAAGACTGGCATCTGCCCAGGTACTGGTAAAAAAATCACTGTAACTGAGGGAATCAATACTCCTCATTACATGTCAACACTTTCAGAATCTTACTGGAGTGCATAAAGGAATGTATAGAACTATGCGTAGAAATCAAATCGAATATTCAGCCAACGATGTTTGGGCCGCTTCTGCAAAAGCATACTTGATGAATGGTAAGAAATACATCAAGGCAAATGTAACTGTCAAATATGACTCAGACGGAAAGGCATATGATGTCACTCCCAACCGAGACATTATGAAGCAGTTGCTGGAAGACAACCTTAAAGGTGTCGATGCTACTACCAAAACTTTTGGTGTAAATGTGCGTCAACATTATAAAGCACTCACATTCAAAATGTTGCAGGGTCGTTGGATGTCTGACTTTGATAAATCTGCTATGGCATTAGCAGACAAAGACAAAATTACTGATATGAAAGACTTCGGCATGATCGCAAGTCTACCAAAAGCATATGACCGTGATGTTATCAAAAAGGGTCAAGAGGACCGAATTGCAGAGGAGACTAAAACTTCTACTGCTATCGGTAAAATTAAAGATAGACTAGAACTAGATGTTACTATTCTCAGAACTATCTTATCTCATAGGTATGGTTGCTACTTTATCACTGCTAAAACTAGCACTGGTGCAGTAGTTTTCTTTGCCTCTTCTACTCTACATCCAGCAGTAGACACCGAACTAAGAATTAAGGGCACAGTCAAAGGTCATCGTACTGACGATGATGGGCTAGTGACCACTCAGTTGAACCGTGTAAAAGTAATGGAGGAAGTATGAAAAATTTAGCAATAGGTTTTGTCGTAGGATATTTGGTTTGTACCTTTATCATCGGCGGCCCAGGTGCTGTAGGGACAGTTGTGACTGATTCAGTCGTTCAACTATCTGTATGGTGGGACCAAGCAGTTGCAACTTTTAATGAATCTAACGGTTGACATTAAAGTTGTTTGGCTGTATAATAGTAGTATATTATCGACAATTAGGAGAAGCATATGAGTGCAAGTTGGATACATAAACTGAACGAATCAAATTCAAAACTTCATAAACAAGATGTTTTGACTCAAGCATTAGAGGCTGCCACACTAGGTAGTGATAATGCTGACACGTTTCTAAAACTTGCTGGCATGTGTTACAATCCTTATGTAACATTTGGCGTCAGAAAAATTTCTGATAATCAGGAATCAGATAGAGAATATGCTAATCCTTGGCAAGACTTTATTGAATTACTAGAGCAACTTAAAGAACGCAAGTTAACTGGTAATGATGCCATTGATGCAGTAGCAAAGATGTCTCTACAATTTTCTAGTGATGAATGGAATAACTTTTGTGCTCCAGTCATTCGCAGAGATTTACGTGCAGGCTTTTCAGTTGCTACAATCAACAAAGTTTGTAAGAAGACTGACTACGAAGTACCAGTCTTTAAATGCCAACTTGCTACTAACTCAGAAGGTCGTCCTGAAATGGCAGGCACTAAGAGACTTGAGCCTAAGTTAGATGGCGTAAGAGTTCTAATGGTAGTATCGTTTGAGCCAGGTATGTATGATCATCCTGAGCCACTCGCAACTTGTTACAGTCGTAACGGAAAAGTCTTTGAAAACTTCACTCACATTGAAGACCAAGTAACCGCTAATGTAAGAAAAATAATTACGTTGTTAGGCAACGATATCGGCAATTGCACTAAGGGTTTTGTATTCGATGGTGAAGTTGTCGGAGCATCATTTAATGAATTAATGAAACAAGCACGTAGAAAAACTGATGCTAAGGCAGATGATACAGTGTTTCATGTATTCGATGTTATGCCATTAGCAGACTTTCAACGTGGACATTGCAACGCACAATTCAGAAAACGTGTATCAGCAATGAACAACTTAGTACCACTCTTTACTGATCTCAGTTCACTAGAAACTATGTCTCACATTATAGTAGACTTAGATACTGATGAAGGTAAACAAGAAATGAAAACATACTCTAACGATATGGTCAATGCAGGATTCGAGGGCATTATGATCAAAGATTTAGAGGCACCTTACGAGTGTAAACGTAATCTCTTCTGGATGAAATGGAAGCCTACTATTACTGTAGACTTAGAAGTCATCGATATCGAAGAGGGTACAGGTCGTAACGAAGGTAGATTGGGTGCATTAGTTTGTCAAGGAACAGACGATGGAAAACTAATCAAAGTTAATGTTGGCTCTGGATTTTCAGATGATCAACGAGCCGAATTTTATGGTAACCAATTTGATGTTATTGGAGAAACTGTTGAAGTATTATGTGATGCAGTATCTCAGAATCAGGACGGCTCATACAGTTTAAGATTCCCTAGATTTGTCAGATTTAGGGACGACAAATAGGAGAATATTATGGCACAAATAAAAGATACGTTCAAAGACGAACAAGGAACCTTACACACACTAGCAGACATGCTTCCAGCACAACCAGGTGATGAAGACTATGTAGATGTTGACGGTGGTCAATGTTGTTGTGGTGAGTATCAATGCAAAGAAGAATACTCACATTGGAGTTCAGGTTATTAATGGCTAAGGTAATTCGTGCAACGATGTCTGAATGGCATCAAGTACAAAGAAAATATGCAATCAATATTGATGTTGATTGCATTGTCGATTTATATAACGGGGAGATAACAAGATTAGAAGCCCAAGAAAAATTTGACAAACTTGCATCTGGCGATCTTTTAATAGAAGATATAGAAGAAGATGTTGATGAAATTTGCTGGGAATACCAAGACGAAGATGATTGGTGGACTATGAGAAAAGGTGGATTTGATGTTACTTATGACCAAGCCTTATGGGACACAGATGACAAAACTTGATCATTGGAAAAATGTTTGTAAGTTACATTGGAAAGAAATTGTAACACTATCTATTGCTCTGCATTGGGTAGTTGATTTATTAATATTAGGACCTATTGTTTTTGCAGTAGGATATTTTACGGGAGTACATTTTGGACATTAATTACACACCAGAGCAATGGCCTGAACAAATCAAAAAACTAAAACTAGATAAACTATCAGGTTCTAAATATACATTTCCAGATGGTGATTCTATTAAAGTAATTGAAATTAAATTAAGAGATAAACAAATAGAAGGTAAAGGTGAAGAAGGTATTGCTCCTTTTATCATGTATGAAATTCAACAAGGTCCTGGCATACCAAGACGGTTGTCTATGTTTTACCAAGAGTTTATTGATACATATGGTCATTTGTTCTCTGTTGAACTTGGCCGAAAAGAATAATACTAATTAATGATGCTAAATCGCACTAAATACTATGTACGATAACGCAAAGGATACCAATTATATGAAGGCAAATTCATTCATAGCCTGGCTGACTTTATTTACAGCACTCACTATTAGTGGTGTTGCTATTTTTTATTCAGTCTCAGGTTTAGCCGCAATATTTTCAGCGGCAGTCATTCCCATTATTATTATGGGTGGCGTATTAGAAGTAAGTAAACTTGTAACAGCAGTTTGGTTACACAGGTATTGGGGCATAGCCACATGGTGGTTAAAGACTTACCTCAGTATTGCCGTACTGGTTTTGATGTTGATAACATCGATCGGTATCTTTGGATTCTTATCTAAAGCACATGATACGGCATCTGGAAATGCAACAGATGCCATTGCAACTGTAGAACGAATTGATGGGCAGATTGCTAGAGAAGAAAACAGAATTGAAATACTTGAAGATAGAATTAATGGTCTACAGTCTGGTGAAGGGTTTGATGTATCAGACTCTATCGCACAACAGGAAGAGATTAGAGACGGTGCATGGGGCAGAGTACAAGATGATATAGATTATGCACAAGGTCAAATAGATAGACTTAGAGATCAACTCGCAGTATTGGATACAGCAGTTAATGAGTTAAGAGATAAAGGTGTCGTTGTTATAGAGACAGCAGAGGGCGGTGCATTTAGACGAGCAGAAACTGAAACAATTGATTATGTTGCTCAAGCAGAAACCCTATATGAACAGCAAACACCACAACGTGTTGCTATTGCAGAAGACATTGAAAGTCAGCAAGGAAACATAGATAGATACAGAGAGCAAACCCAGACTACAATTAATAATGCTAACGCAGAAATCAATCGTTTAAGAGAGCAATCTACATCATCACAAGACGATGATTTAAACAAGATTGATGAATGGAATGCAGACATAGACGGCATCTATAATTTAATTGATGAACTCAAAGACGAAAAATTTGAATCAGAACAAGCAGTAAGATTAGTTGAGAGTGAAGTAGGACCAATCAGATACATTGCTGAGTTCTTTACTGGTACAGAAGATGCAGATGCAGGTCTATTAGAGACAGCAGTATCTTGGTTGATTATGGTTATCATCTTTGTATTTGATCCACTAGCAGTTCTATTGTTGATTGCATCGCAATACACATTTGAACAACAAAGAAGGGAAAACCCTAGCCTAAAAAAGCCTGAACCTATCATAGATCCTGAGCCCTTTGGAAAGGGATTTGATATGGAACCTTTCGGAACGGATGAATTAGATGAATCATTAGATGATTATCATAAGATGTCTGTTGACTTGTCAAATACACCTAGTGCTGTAGATGATGCCGCTAATGTTATGTCTGGATTTGATTTTACTCCCCTCGAACCAAGAATAGAAGAAGCAAGAGAAGCCTTTAAGGCTTGGGATAAACAACAAAAAGAATTAGAAGAAAAAGCCTCGGACATTGCCGAAGCCTCGGTTGAAAAAGATCAGGTGGGTGAGCCTGTACCCGAGCCTGTCATAGAAGAAGTTATTACAGAAGATCCAGAGTTACAAGAAAAGATAGACGAAACTAAAAAAGCATTTAAAGAATATGAAGGTAATAAAGAAGACCTTGATAACGTATCGTCCACAGCCGTTCACTTAGGAGATGGAGTAGAAACAGTCTTAGTTGCGCCTCATACTTATGAAAAATTACAAGACAGTGAGTATTACATTGATCCAGAAGGCAAATCAATACATGAAACTGCTCTTAAAAGTCAACACCCTGAACTGTTCTTAGAAAGTGATGATGGAGCAAGACAAGCAAAAACTAGTTTTGGAACCTCATTTCCTTTAATCGCAGTCAAAGGTGATGTCTTTGTTAGAGTAGATCAAATGCCAAATCGTGTCTATAAATTTGAAGGTAAAGGCTGGATCGAAATTGATAAGTCAACCACAGATACATATACCTTTGATGAAGAATATATCAAGTACATAATTGCTCAGATTAAAACTGGCGAATATGATATTGATTTACTATCAGAAGCCGAACGTCACCAAGTAGAGATTTATCTTACTAAAAATTCTGGGTAAATTTCTTACCCAAAAGTATTGCATAAATCTCTTATTTCTCATATAATACATATATAAGTTAATTAAATAATACCCAAGTTAGGAGGGTAACTATGAAAAATGCAACAAGCATAACATTACTATCAATATTGATTATGACCACAACGGGTTGTTCAATGTTTGGTGGCAAAGCAGACAAAGTTGATGTTCCAAAAACAACAGCAGTCAAACAACAAAAACTCAGCACATACTTTGAAGACGATGGAATCAGAGTCAACTGGGAATGTATTGACAGAAATGGTTGGACACTCAATCTTACTTGTTCTGAAAGTGTAATCGAAGAAATAGAAGCAACGGTTACCATACCAGCAAACGGTGGTTCCAACTTTAATGGAACATCTGCTAATCAAGTAGGTCAACTAGAGTCTATGGCAATGATTGCTAGATTTATCAATGAAGAAATAACAACTGAAAGAGTTGTAACATTGATGGCTCAAAACGTTGAGAAAGCAGACGATACATATCGTAATCCGATCTCAGGTACAAATCAAAACAATGTGAATGCTCCAAGACTACCAGCAGTAGTTGGTATAACTAGCAGTGAGCCACAAGCGCCTAGAGACCCTAATACTCCAAACATGAACTTTGCTGTTCGTTCTAATATCAATGATACTGTTAGAGATTTAAACACAGTAGTCAGAGGAAACGCACAAGCAATCATGCGAGGAACTACGTTTGATGTCGATCAAAAAGATGATCAACTCATTCAAATTACAGCCACATGGCGTAGAGACAGAGCAGAAACTATTCAAAACGATATAGCACCTTATTTCAACTAGGAGTTGTTTATGAGACTAGTTCTCGCGGTCTTACTCGTTCTTACCTCTCCCCTAGCATACGCAATTCAAGTAGACGGAGAGGGAAGAACATTAGAACAAGCACTAAACAATGCATTCAAAGTAGCAATCGATAACGAAGTAGGTGTAATCTTAGATACAGAAAGACATCTAAAGAACGGCAAAGTTACTCACAATCAAATACTTTCTTATAGTGCAGGCTACGTTACATCATATACTATCCTACATCACATTCATATCAGAGATATGGATATTCATCAAGTAACTGTTGATGTAACTGTTGCTAGTTCTAAATTAAAAAACTTCTTATTAAGTTCTAATCACAATCCACACTTCTTTGATGTTGATAATATTAAAGCACAAATAAGATTATATAAGAAAGGTCAGATAGATGGTCATAAGTTAGTTGAAAATACTCTTAAGTATTTCCCACACAATGCAATGAACATTATAGCACATGATTTTAATGTTGTTGTAGACTATCATAACCCTAGCAAATTTTATTTAGAAATTCCATATACTATATACTGGAATCAAAAATACTTAGTTGCACTAGAAGAACTAATTACTTTATTTGCATCAGAACGTTCTGTTGCTAATCCTATGTTTGTTCAGTTTGATGACGAGTATCTTTTTATACATGATGCTATCATAATGAGAAGTATTAAGAAGACACTTGGAAGAAGAGATTTTGTGTCATTAACTATTAATTCATTACAGAATCAAATCTCTATAAATACTTGTGTGCAAAGTATATTATCGAAGCCTGGTGAGTCTTGGAGCAATAGTAGAGCATTATACTCGCATATAGGAAAGGGTATTAAAATAATCTCTGACAGATCAGTTGATAGTTTTATTTTATACCCTATTAATGAGAGTAAATTAGAAGACTTTCGAGGTCTGTCTGAAATAACATTAAGTGTATCTTCAGCAAAAAATTGCCCCGAAAATTCATAAGATAAGTATTTTATATGACTGATAAAACAGAGTTTCATTGTTCTTTCTGTGGTAACCACAAAGACGATGTACAAAAATTAATCATCGGAGAAAGTGTTGCAATCTGTTCAGACTGTGTAGTCTTATGTCAGACACTAATCGAAGAAGAAAAACCTACTGACGGTGACTCTGCCGGAGAAGTCATAGAAAAAGTTGAACCTTATGCCATAATGAGACACTTAGATAAGTGGGTTGTTGGTCAAAAGTCTGCTAAAGAGGTCTTAGCAGTAGCAATTACTAATCACTACAAACGAGTATTCAATCCTCCCCCAAAAGGCTTAACTATACATAAAGGTAACGTTCTATTATTAGGACCAACTGGATGTGGTAAAACTTTACTTGCACAAACTGTTGCAAAGTATCTTAACGTTCCATTTATTGTTGCTGATGCAACTAACTTAACTGAAGCAGGATACGTAGGAGAAGATGTAGAAAGCATGTTAAGTGTATTATTAGCCAGAGCAGACAATGACGTAGCAAAAGCAGAACGTGGCATCATCTTTATTGACGAGATAGACAAAGTAGCACGTAAGAGTGAGAACGTCTCTATAACACGTGATGTAAGCGGAGAGGGCGTTCAACAAGCACTCTTAAAGATAGTAGAGGGTACAACATGTCGAGTTGCTCAACACGGCAAACGTAAGCACCCACAGGAGCCCCTCATAGAGATTAATACTAAAGACATACTCTTTATCGCCGGCGGTGCATTCGATGGACTACTAGACGTTGTGAAGGCCAGAACAACTGGCACTAACATTGGGTTCGGTAGTGAGTTGAAAGAAGATAGTAAGTCTGGACACTTTAAAGATGTAAAGGCAGATGACTTGATGAAGTTTGGAATGATCCCAGAGTTTATAGGAAGATTCCCTACAACAATTAATGTAGAAGAATTAACTAAACAAGAACTAATCAAAGTATTGACTACAGTTAAAAATAACTTTATTGATCAATACACCTATCTTTTTAGCATAGATGAAATAGAGTTGTCTTTTACTGACGATGCAGTAGAGGAGATTGTAATCAACTGTATGAATCAAAAGACTGGAGCACGTGGCTTACAGACAGAAATAGAAAGAGTTTTACGTCCGCATATGTTTAATTCAGGAAAATATAAAAAGAAAGGAATAACTGAACTAAATATAGACAAGGAATTAATAATTAACCCACAACCAATTAAATGACATATAACAGAACTAATAAACACAGCGGAAAGAATTATAACGACAGAAAAAAACCCTTTGTAAAACAACCGAAAGGAAATAAGGTTTTAGTCGTAGACGGAAATGTAGATCAAGCATTACGTAAATTTAAAAAGAAAGTATCAAATGACGGGTTACTTTTAGATATTAAAAAGAATGAATTTTATGAGAAGCCCTCACAAAAACGAAAAATAGCAAAAGCAGTTGCAGTAAAAAGAGAACAGAAACGACAATCTCAAATTTCTAAATGGGCTAAGCCTCAAAATTTTCGTAAATAAATAACCAAAAACACTTGAAAAAATCTAATTTGTCATTATATATGATAAATAGTTATGTGAGAAGATAGGTTTCTTATCACATTAGGATGCCGAAAGGGTCCGAAAATTAATCTTGCTTATTAAAGGAGAAACATTATGACAAGCAATATACCAACCGCCCTACATCTAAAATCTTTAGATATACCCTCAATACACAAATTCGGAATCGGTTTCGATTCTATATTTGCGGACTTAAACAGACTAGCACAAGCACCCAGAGGAGACAATTATCCTCCGTACAACATTGTGAAGCATGACGATGACAATTATTCTATCGAACTTGCAATTGCTGGATTTAAGAAAGAGGATATCTCAATTGAGGTAGATCAACAACAATTACTCATCAAATCTAAATTAAAAGATGCTGATGAAGATATTGTAGAACTAGAATACTTGCACAAAGGAATTAGTGCAAGACATTTTGAGAGATCATTTACATTAGCAGATCACGTATTAGTGAAAGATGCTAAAATGACAGATGGAATCTTAAAAGTTATCTTAGAACGTCAACTTCCGGAAGAATTGAAACCCAGAACTATTGACATTTCCTCTGATAAATAATATAATAGAGGTATGTTGTGCGTAGTCTAGGCTACGCACACTTTATTAATCTAAAACAAACAGGATACAGTATGTCGCAAGAATTTGAATCAACAACAGAAGCAAAAATTAAACCCAATCATGCTTTGCAGGAACCACCTTTGTTTAAAGTTATCTACATTAATGATGAAGTAACTACTATGGAGTTTGTTGTAGATACATTATGTGAGTATTTTTCTTACAATCCAGACACCGCGTCTAATATCACAGCAGATATACACAAAGACGGAGCGGCAACAGTTGCAGTTTTACCATATGAAATTGCAGAACAAAAAGGCATCGAGGTAACACTTGAGGCACGATCTAAGGGATTCCCCTTACAAATCAAAGTAGAAGCAGAGGCTTAAACTGAGATAGTAATTCTTTTAGGGTTGAATTGTCTAGCATTCTTCCCTTCAATCGGATTGCTTACTGCCTGAATATCATGCTTACGAGGAAGCATTAACGTTGCTTCAACGGGCTTGTCGTATGATCCATACACCCAATGAGTAACTTTACTTTCTGAATCTGCATTTAACACAGTATCTAACGGAGTTTGATTTGTAACATAATCTGGTGCTTCTCCAAAATAGCAATTCTCATTAGGAACACCATTAGTTACAAGAACTATCTTTTTGACATCTAAATGTCTTTGAAGTTTGTCTATAGTCTTATGTAAAAAACCCATATCATCTAAACGATATTGATTGTATTTAAGATCATCTATAGAGATAGAAGTACCGGGTTCATGTGCTTTTTCCCAACAGTTAGAGCCAACAACAGCAACACCATCTACAATCACTATATTATGATGTAGTATAACGATGTTAGGAACTTTCTGTGCTAGTGTAACTAACTGAGAAGTTCTATTATTGATGTCTCCATCTGTAACCGTATCATACTCAAGGCTACCAGGAGTAAAAAACACTCCTTGATATTGTTGACTAAGATGCACTAACGTTTGAGTTACGGTTCTCATGTCAGAACTAATGTTACCTGTTATTATGCAATACAAACTTGTAGGTTTGTCATTCCAATTAAACGAGTCATTGGGTTCTAAATTAAGATCGCCGATTACATCAAACCCGATATCGATCATTTATTAGCCTTACTTAAGTTTTAAGTTTGGCTTTGCTGAACCTTTTTTGGGACCTGCTTTTTTAGCAGTAGTCTTTTTGGGTGCAGTCTTCTTAGCAACGGCAGGCTTCTTAGCCTTTGCTGGTGCTTTTTTCTTTGCATCTGCTTTTGGTCGTCTTCTTTCCTGAGCAGTCCTCTTCGGAGTAGAACCAGGTCCTCTCTTCGGTTGATTCTTTTCAGAAACTGGCGTGCTGTAAGAAGTTTTACTGACAGATTTTTTATCTTTCTTATTGTAAAAATAGAATACACCTGCAACAACTGCAAGACCTACTAATACTGAAATTTCATTTTCCATATACGTCTCCTATTGGATTTTATTGTACATTGTATTTATGTACCTGTCAAGGGTTATTGTTTTTTATTTTACCATAATTATACACTAAATAAATTAATACACAGAGGAGTGATAACACAATGCACAAGAGTAAGGCGGAACACTTATTAAAATTGTGGATGAATCAAACATTACCTACAATATCTCAACAAAAAAGATTACCTTTTCGCCCTGATCAAAAGATAGCACGTAAGACATGGAGAGTATTAAATGCTACATGTTTTAACAACGAACTTAAGATGCCTACATTTACATTTCATGCACGTAAGTCTTGGTGGGCAATGTGCTGTAGTGATGCTGGAATGCCTCGTCCGTTGAAAACTCGTTCTTGTTGTGAAATACAACTTAGTGACAAATGGTTTTGCAGACAGTGGTTTGTTGATACACTTGCACATGAAATGGCACATCAATATCAATGGGATATCGACGGAGTAAAACGTATGAAAAGAGGCTGGGATCCTCAGATGTCTCATGGTCCTTCATTTTTTAAACACAGAGAGAATATTGACAAGTATGGAATGAACTTAAAGACAGTACACAAACAGTCTGATTGGTTTACATATCAGTGTCTTAAAAAATGCTGATAAATAGTAGTATGAATACTGATATCAGAAACATTTTAAACTTACTTAACGAAGACGTAACTCTGAGTGCTAGTCAGATCAATAAATATCAGGCAAGATTTGATAAGTTTATTGAGATGATTCGCAATGGCGATTCTTTTTGGACTGTTGAACGTGAACAAGTTATAGCAGAGCCAAGTGAAGCAGATAGATTTCAAGGATTAAAAGACGAAGATCAGTTTAAAGGTACGATTAAAATCAAACTAGAAACTGGTGAAGAGTTACCTATTAGTAAGTTATTAAAGACACCAGACTTAGGTGGACAAGCAATTGTAGGACAAGACGAAGGTGAATCTACTGAAGAAGTAGGTAAAGAAACAGCAGTACTCAAACCCTCACAGATTGGAATCACTGATAAAGATATTCCGGCAAGTAACTTAGGCCAAGAGATTATTAATAATGAATCATTGAACTCTACTGAGTATGGTAAAGTTGTTATTCAAATGGCTATTGATATTTTAGAAGGAAAGAATCCAGTTATACCTGATGAGATTCCTACAAAAATTAGATCATCAATACATGACTATGCAGGTGAGTATCTAGGTGTATTAGCATTGATCGAAGGCACATCACGTTTCCCAAGACGTAGAAGTTTTGAAGAATGGTTAGGTGGTAGTGTCAGTGATCTAATTATTAATTTCCCAAGTTCTGCCAACACAAACATTGCTGATAGTTTTGCGGCTATTAAGAACACAACTACAAATCACACAATTAATATTTCTAGCAAAGGTAAAGGGGGAGGTGCTCCACCTAGTATTAGTGGATTAAAGATACCAAACAATATAAAAGAAAATCCTGAGTTTGAAGCATCAATGAAGTTCATCGAAATATGTCAATCAGATGCCCCTATTCCAACGCCTAAGACAGTTTCTTCAGTATTCTATGCTATGAACGTACTAGCAAGATATAAACCTAACGCAATACCTAAAATTTTTAAACCTTTCTTACCTTTTAATGATCAAACAATTGATGAAGCATCAGAAAGTGTTAAAGCATTTAAGACACAGCATCCAATTGAAATGGAAGAATATGCAAGTCTATGGGCAGATACAGATTTTAAAAAGCCTTCCTCAGATGGAGGTAAACTTACTTATGTAGTTAAGAAAGCAGTTATGGAAGCAGTCAATGAGGGAGGAGCATTCCCAGAGTTTCAACAAGTGATCCTTGAGATTTTAGACATGAACTTTATTCAGCAATATGCTGATGTTAGTACTAAAAAGGGTCCTAAAGTTATGACATTTGCTACTCAGTGGCCTGCAAAACTAGAAGGCAAAGTATCATTAGAATCTAAGTCAGGAGCAACTGATCCTACTAAAGGTGGATTCTCATTTAAACTAGCAAACACTCCACCCAAGACAGTCATAGACGAACCAAGTGAAGGCGACGGCGAAGAAGTTAAAATGAATGACACACCAAAAGACTTTGCAAAAGATACTAAAGCAATAACAAAAGGCGGTAGCAAAGACGTTACTGATATATTTAAGAAACGACAACCAAGTGGTGGTGTCGGAAGGAACAAAAGATAATGGCAAAGAAGAAATCAAAAACACCAATCAACGTACAGAATAAACAAGTAGAACCTTTTATCTATCAGGCTACATTAGTTAAAGTAGTGGACGGAGACACAATTGATGTAACACTAGACTTAGGATTTAATGTCTTGTTACACAATCAAAGAGTTAGACTTGCTGGAATCGATACACCAGAAAGCAGAACTAGAAATTTAGAAGAAAAGAAATTAGGATTAGCCGCTAAAGAAAGACTTAAAGAGATATTAGCAGAACATAAATTTAAGATACAATCATTAGGTAAAGGCAAGTACGGTAGAATCTTAGGTATCCCCCACACAGATGATGGACAAAATATTTGTAACATGTTAATAGAAGAAGGACACGCCAGAGAATACGACGGCGGCAAAAAGAAATCTTGGACCTAAGATGAGAGCATTTGAGTTTTTAACTGAATACGGACATGGGGTTAAAGGACTTAGGTCTATAAAATACCGAGATGGCGGTAAACCACCTTGGTACGAAAAAGCAGTACAACTAAAAACAAATAATCCTCTTATGACTGCCTCAGAAATTAGTAAACAAGTTGGCACCAATTTGACCACTGTTCTACAGTGGCTTACAGGTAGACCGGGCTCTCGGGGTAATATATTCAATGACAATCCACCATTTACTGAGAAAGATTTCCCACTAGGGGCAGGTGGAATGAAATATTTCGACGGGGAAAAACCATGGTGGTACGAACAAGCGGTAGCAATGCGTAAACAAGGCATGACATGGCCAGCCATAGCCAATAAACTTTCAACATCTGAAGACCTCATTAGCATGAAGTCTAAAATAACTAAAATAAGTAATTGGTTAGTTAAAGGGAGAAAATATAAAAATGGCAGACTTATCAATCCAGATGCTCCGTTTACGCCGGAACCACGAGCAAAAAGGATAAACATAGATTTAATAAAAGAATTAATAGTTGACAAATATACTGATGAAGAAATTATTGAACTTATGATTGATCAAAAGGGCAATAAAGCCGCTAATCAAATAAAAGCAATTATACCAAAACTCAGACGAGAACTTCAACCAGGCACATCAGTTATTGACAAAACTCGTACTGGTGCTATGAAAGATCCAGATATTACTGGGTTTATAACAGAAGTTGATGATCAGTTTGAAGCACCTGTTGGTGACTGTTTTGAAGCGGCATATAAGAAACTCTATGAAGTTTTTAGAGATCATCCTGAAGCAAAACTTGTACATGCAATTGTTACAGGTCAGGGTGATATCAAAGGTGTTCAACATGGTCATGCCTGGGTAGAGATAGGTGATACTGTCTTAGACTTTTCAAATGGTCGTAGTATCGAAATGCCCAAACAAATCTACTATGCTATAGGCAATGTCGATCCTAGTAATTCGGACGAATACAAGACATATGATTTTAAAGAGATGGCTGACATCTCAATGGATCAAGGCACATACGGTCCTTGGGAACTGCCAAAAGATTCTCTATAGCCTGACAGCAATTAAATACTTACATGTACAAAAAGATGCATGTAACATATTCTGGCGATGACGATCTCACATTAACTTATAACATTAATGAAACATCTATTGCTCAACGATGGGCTACTCTCTTAGATGAAGCAATTCAACAGCACACAATAGATGATCCTAAAAGATTGTATGGCTTTGATACGTTAGACATAGAACGACAAAAGGCAGTTGATGCTATCAATAAATGCGTAGACACTATTAATAACTACAGTCCGGGCTTTGTAGAACGCAGAATGACGCCTGAGTTGATACAAGACGACCTTAATTACTTACATCATATCTTTGAAGTCTATCACGGAATGCTTAATGAACCGCATGAGTTCTTCTTAGAAGCACCTAAAGAAGTGAGACAAGCACTAGGTCAATTAAACTTAGAAGTGCATAGATGCGAAGCAATGGCTGAAGGTACAATAAGAAAGATGTTACCTACACATCTAGTAACCTACTATGATCAACCAAGAGGTCCAGGCATAAGAACATTAGAAGACAAAGACTATGAACATTTTTCTGACTTCTATGAGTTTGGAACTGTTTACTTATTATATGTAGAGATAGGAAAAACATTACAAGACATGTCTATAGATGATGACGATCATATAGGAGATGACGCATATAAACCTTTTAGACATTATGCAAGTGATTTTGTTATTAGATACTTTAGTACATCACATATAACATGGAATAGTTATCGTAAGATATATAAAGAACATTATGACGAGAACAAAGAATTTTATGATGCGAGATATAATTACAGTCATATATACAACAGACCAGGAAACATACCGTTAGCAAAGTTGCAAACACATTTGTCTCCTAAAGAAGTAGTAACCGAAATACAAAAAAGACAATTTGTAAGTTCGGTAAAATTAACATAACCGAAAGTGTTGCATATGATATACAAAACATGTATAATGCATACTTTAAGAAACATAATTTAGAGGAAATTTTATGGCACTAGTACCAATGGTTTTAGAACAAACAAGTCGTGGTGAACGCAGTTACGACATTTATAGTAGATTGCTACGTGATCGTGTGATCTTACTAGAAGGCGAAGTACGTGACGAAATGGCTAATCTAGTTGTAGCACAATTGCTATACTTAGAAAGTGAAAATAGTGAAGCAGATATTTCTCTTTACATCAACTCCCCAGGTGGTAGTGTAACAGCAGGTATGGCTATCTATGATACTATGCAATTTATCAAACCAGACATCAATACAATTGTTATGGGACAAGCCGCATCGATGGGCAGTCTGTTAGCACAAGCCGGTACTGCTGGTAAACGTAAAATGCTTCCACGTGCTAGACACATGATTCATCAGCCAAGTGGCGGTGCAAGAGGTCAAGCAACTGATATGGAAATTCAAGTCAAAGAAATCTTAGACATGAAAAAGTATCTTACTGAGATTTATGAAGAACATAACTCTAAGGGTAAAACATATGATGATCTAAAAGCAGACATGGAACGTGATAACTTTATGAATGCCCAAGAAGCATTAGACTATGGTCTTGTTGATGAGATTGTTAAAAATAGAGACGGTAAATAAAAAGGGACCAGTGTGTCGGTCCCCTGCGATCTAACTTAAAATTATTATCGGATTGATAATACACTAGTATTTATACGATAATGCATAAAAAAAGGGCATCACGCCCTTTTTTTTGTTAAGTGTACCTTACTGTTTGTCGTTAACAAACTCGTAAAGTTCTTTGGCCGTTTTAATCACATCAACGGCATCAATCTGATCTGAAGGAACTGGTTTGATATCTTCTGGATGATATCCGTTATGCTCCTGAATCGATTGTATTTTTCTTTGTAAATTGCACTCTAAGATACCTTGTGCTTGGTTGAGCAAGTCTGCTCTGATTTCAAATCCTGATTTATTTGTCATAATTTTCTCCTGTTTGTGTGTGTTTGCAACAAAATGTCACAATAATACTTATGCCCGACACTGTACTGTCAGATTTTTTTTGAAAATAATGGGTAAAAAGGCTTGACATTTGGGTCCAAATGCCGTATAATATATGTATATTTAATCAAAAAGAAGGTAGTTTATGTACAACATTTTTCAAATCAAAATCAGCAAAGAAGTCTCCGATTATGTCAATTCTAATGGTCTTGGACACACAGGTGGAGAACAAAAGTATCCAATATATGAGGCCCACATGAGACTCAGACATTCTTTCGATGATAAAATTCAGTTCAAAAATACTGACTTCCAACACTATACTAAAGTTTGCGAAGTTAAAAAAGATGCTGGTCTTGTCTGTGATGGTGACAGTTGGATGTTGCGTGATTTAGAAGATGTGTTTGCTGTTCTTAATGGCAGATACTATGATGAAGATACTAACACGGACATTGTACATGATGCACATGTCAGTGGTTACAAAATGAAAACAATCACTCGTAAGGACGGCGAAGTTGTTACTTACAGAGATATGCATTCATTAAGTGTTGGTGACATTGTTGAAGATGTTGACAACGGTACATTCCACATTGTTGCTGGATTCGGTTTTGAAGACATCACTTCTAATATTGTAAAAGAGGTAGCATAATGTCATTTGAAATTTCAAATAATAAAGGTTTCCACATCACTTACAAAAATGGGTACACAGTATCTGTTCAGTTTGGTGGTGGAAACTATTGTACTAACCGAGACTTACCGATCGAAGATTATGGCAAGTCTGTTCCACCTAGTGATACAGCCGAAACTGCTTTAATGACTAAAGACGGTTTTGTCGAGTATCAAGGAGAGGATGTGCAAGGTTACATGTCACCTTCAGAAGTTCTTAAGTTAATGGTATATGCAGAAAGTCTTCCACCTTATGACGAGTTAGCGGCATTTGTTGCTGGACAAAATCCTCAAGAAGAAGAAAAAGAAGGTAGTTTCTACGGGTACAATGAAAAGAACGACAATTTCGTTCCTGGGTTAGATGATTAATGCAATTAGGTCTCAATCGTCAAGCCCTCAAAGAATCAATTGGGGACACTATACTTGCTACTCTTATTAACTTTCCGTTAATATGGGCACTCAATTACTTAACGATGGTAGTATTTTTGTTTGGTCCTTTTGGAGTATCGATTACTAATACTTTCATTCTATTTTGGATTGCAGTAACAAGAAAGTACTATGTTAGAATCTATTTTGACAAAAAGAATACTAAAAAAGCCTTGACAAAGGCTCGAAAAACAGTATAATATAATAATGAAACACATACACACAGGAGTTATATATGAGTTTTCCAATTGAATGGGTACCTAGTACTACTAAACAATCTAGGAAAGTTGTTAATCAATTAGACAGAGATCCAAATGAGTTCTATGTCAAAACGATTGCTGATCGACTTAAAGAAGTCAACAAGCCAAACAATCAAGGCATACATGATACAGTCGAAGACTATTATAAGTTAGGTACTAGTTTTTCTATTACCCAACTTCCTCAACATAAAATGGTTCCAATTAAAAACATTTTAATTGATGAAGATATCCAACGTGAAATGGATACGATGCATATCACTAATATTTTAAAAGGCTTTGACCCGAGACGAGTTAATCCAATCTTTGCAGTTAAAGAACCTGGTAAAGAAATATACCATTGTACTGACGGTCAACATACTGTAGTGACTCTAGCCAAACTTGCACAAGCAGATTTGATTGATGAAGTTGAACATGAAGATTGGGAGGACTTTGAAGTTGATGTTCTCTATGTTGAAACTGATGACAGATCATTTGCACGTGAACATTTTGCATTCATTAATGGTGTCGGCAAGAAGAAAATAGACGAATACGACAACCACAAACAACGTGTATTGAGTTATCGTTTAGATAATAACAATAAGACTGAGTATGCATTATCAGCCGATAAACAAGCAATATGTGAAGAGGCAGATGTATATCCTATCAAAGCAGATGATCAACAGAACTCAGGTATCCCGGGTACTTTGACTCACTTGAACGCAATCAAAACTATTAAGCCCGAATGTTTAAAGTTTATTGTAAACAATCACAACACATTTTGGAAAACAGAAGTTGTAGATTCAGCCGAGTTTAGTTTTAACAAAATACTATTTCAAAAAGCAACAGTTCCTGTTGACTCTAAAGAATATGTTGAATTCTTACATAACTTAAATGCAATCATTAAAACATTTTTTACTAACCCTGCTCAATTAAGAACAGTAGTTAGTGAGGCATATGCGGCTTATTCTAAAGATGTTTGGGGAGCAACTAAATCTGTGCATGATACTGCTGTTTTGAATGTTGTGTTAAAAATCTATGTAAAGTTAGGTGGCACATTTAATGTTCCAGATACTGTTTTGTCTCACAAAGACAATGGTAAGGATTTGTATGACTACATTAGCCCTAGTATTTTAAAGAAAATCAACAAGGTAATTAAAGATGGAAAAGATTCAGCATAGCACTAGATTTCTTTACATCATTCAAACGTCTCATAGCAACACGTTAGGCTTTGGCGTTGCTACGAACCCTCAGAGACGATTACAAGACTATGTGGCACATAGTGCGGCTAAGCAAGAGTTCTATCAACTCTATTATGGTCCTAAGTCTGACATCGATGCATTAGAAACATACATAAAAAATGAATGGATGCCTTATAGATTGGACATAAATGGTAGTTGGAAACTAGAATGGATTGATCCAAAGCATAAAAAATCATGCCAAGCATTAGAACAACTAGTGGATGACAAGATTACAGGGCACCCGATGCCAGATGTCAGAAAACTTGCTGATATCTATGCCCCATTTAAGAATTACTACTCTAAGTCTGATATAATTAAGGCTAACTTAGACCACGATCCAGACAAATATTTACAAAAAATCGGTTGACATCTGATGTCAATGGTAGTATAATATACGCATATTTAGGAGATTTGTTATGATAGAAGTAATGCAAGAAACAACTGATTGGGGAGACTACAAAGTCAACAATGGAATTTATCATATGGAAAATGGTAAACTAATTGCATATCAACCCAACTTAGAAGCAGACTTGCTAGTCTTAAAAAAGCCCAGCACAGGCTTTGATAAAAGAGGTCGTACATTTGTTAAGATTGATCAGTATGAAGGCGACAGTACACCTGCTTTTAATATCATTACTGTAAAAGGTTCAAAAGGAAACGAATATCAAATTGATACAGACAAGCAAACTTGTACATGCCCAGGTTACACATTCCGTGGTAACTGTAAACATATCAAAGAACTTCAGGCCGCTTAACCCAATTTGTTTGCTTTTGATCTCTGTGGGAGTATAATAGACTTATGACTATGCATTTAGATGTCCGTTTATCCTCAATTAATACTCGCAAACGCAAGTTAAAATTGACTAAAGGTAAACTCAAAGAACTAGAATTACGATGGCGTGAACATAACAGAAGTTGTAAACGTAATCATCTGCATGACTTTCGGTTTGCTACACTAGAAGAATATATTGATTATGCGTATGGTAGAACTCCTAAGAAAGATGTCAGAAAAGACAGAAGTACATACAAACCCGAACTATCTTATGCTCAAAAACGTATAGCAGAATTCAATGAAAAGTATCCTAGTAATACTGGAATGATTGGCACTAGTAAAGGTGACGGTGAGAATGCTGAATGGGAAAAAGAGAAACGTGAGATCAGTTCTACATATACTATTGCACCAGCATACAACAAAGGTGCATATCAAGTAGTGCCGAAGAACGAAATTAAACATATAGGTAAATAATATGAAAGAAGTATACGCCCAAGAAGTATTGGTTGAATGCACAGACAACGGTAAATCAATAACCGCTGATGTTGATAACTTTCAACCGGGCAGATATCTTTCTGTTATAATGAACACTGTTAAAGTAAATTTGCAGTACCAAGATAAATTTGATCAATATGTAGGGTCTATGGGTGGATTAGAATTTCTATCTAAAGGTCCAAAAACTGTAGGAACTTATAGATGAAAGGGGAGAGAGGGCATAGGTGTAGCATTTGCGATTGCATCTACACTGAATCAGAGGGAGGTATCGAAGGTACATTCGGTATTCTCCCTGTATGTTTTTGCCCAACATGCTTTTCATCGACAGTAGATATGGTTAAACAAATAGAAGACGAATATTTTTTAAATGACGCCGAATAACGAAAAAGAACAATTTGATGCTGACAAGATGGAAGCAAAACTAAGTCAGGAAGTCAAAGATCAATACAAAAACTCTACAATGGGTAAGGGTGCTAAACTTGCCATGGAGTTAAATGCAGAACGGAAACGTCTAAAACAAGAAATGGAAGAACTCCAACTTGAAGTAGATGATTTAAAGCCAGCAACTCCAACAGGAACTGTTGATAGTTATGTTAAATGGATAGCAACTATCTTTGCAGTTATTGGAGTCTTTATTATGAGTGCTGGATTCAGCACAGAAGGACAAGTTGCATATGCCATTTCAGCAGTAGCATGGATCTATGTAGGTCACTGCTGGAATGACAAAGCAATAATGATTGGTAGTGCTATTACAGGTACATCAGTTTTAATGAATTTAGTTGAGACCTTAATTGGATCTTAACTACCAAAGAATTACGTGATACGACAAATGTATAAGGGATCTCCTAAACACGATAGGTTTCGTGTTTACCCATTTACATTGCATACAATCCTGTATTGTTGTATTATAGTAATACATTGAGTAATAATTATTCAATGGCATATAATCTAAGAGGAAAATATATGACAAATGCAAAAGCAACTACTACGGTAGTATCAAAGTCTGCAAAATTCTTAGCCGCTCTACAGAACGGTGAAGAACTAACAGCAAAGCAAATCGCCGCAAGATTCGGCATTGGCAACCCTACTGCTACAGTAAGCGACCTTCGTTTACGTGGTGGATATGCTATCTATGCTAACCCTACAAAAACAGGTGTTACAAGATATCGTTTAGGTACACCAACTAAAGCAGTTGTAGCCGCAGGTTACAGAGCATTAGCCGCTTCAAAAGCGTCCTAAACTCTTAGGAATCAGGTTCGGGGAGAGCCTTGCTAGGGCTCTTAGAGACAAGCAAAATCTCCCCACTTTTACTTTCCCCGGTAACTTATATGAATTTATTTCACAGTTTAATGTCTAGCCTAAATCGATACAGACTAATATCTGATCGCATGACAGGTGCAGACTATATGCATCGTTACTATCTATTTCTTAAAGATAGAGCAAACTTCCCTTTCAATGTTACATTGCACAAGATAGTTAAAAGTGACGAACCTTTCTTACATGATCACCCATGGTCGTACATGACTATAATTCTAAGAGGTGGTTATTGGGAGAACACTCTCAAGGGGAGGACTTGGAAAGGTCCTGGGAGTGTTATTAGACGTGGTGCTCAGGAGTTTCATTGGTTAGAATTAGATAATGAGAAGCCTGTCACCACGTTGTTTTTTATGGGAAAACAAACAAGGGATTGGGGTTTTCTAAATAGTAATAGTGATTGGATACATCACAAGGAGTTTTTATATGGTACTAAGTGAATTAGAAATATTAATGCTGTTGTTTATAGGCTGGCAAGCATCAACTTTATATCGTCATTGGAAAGATGCTCAAACAATTAAATTAATTATTAAAGAAGTCGATGCCGAAGAAGCACGAATAGATGAAAAGATAATCACTGAAGTGAAGGCACGTTTGCCTATCTGTTATATTGAAAAGCATGATGATACTGATTATCTATTATATAATAAAGATACAGAAGAATTTATATGTCAAGGGTCTTCATATGAAGAACTAGCAGAACGTTGCAAAGATAAGTTTGATACAGTTTTAGTTAAAGCCAAAGACAAAGCAATGTGGTTTGTAGACGGTAAAGTAAAAGAATTGGCATCTGAGATAAAACAATAAATATACGTATACTTTAGGAGAGTTGATTGACACACGTTGTAACGGAAGCATGTATAAAATGTAAACACACAGATTGTGTCATAGTATGTCCAGTAGATTGTTTTTATGAAGGACCTAATTTCCTTACAATCAATCCAGATGAATGTATTGACTGTGGGGTATGCATTCCAGAATGTCCTGAAGATGCTATTTTTGCTGACACAGAAAAGAAGATAGTTGAAAAGACAGGAAAAGATATGGAGTTTTGGGTAGAACTCAATGGACGTTTAGCAGAGAAATGGGAAGATAGTGTTATCACAGATAAGAAAGATCCTCCCGATGATTATGCTGAATGGCAGAACAGACCAATTGGCGAGAAGATACCCTTATTAGAGATAGAGTAATGGAATTAGTAGTATTAGTTTTAGCAATGATAGGAATTACAAGTATATGTTATATGATGTATATTGTAGTCACAGGTGAGAGTGGAACTAAAGGTATCACAAAAGAATATACAAGTAAATCAGGAACAAAACGAACAGCAAAGAAAAGTAGGGAGCAACACATTGTTTAAATTACAAGAAATGATTGCTAATGTAATTAACAGATTTTTAGAATGGTCATGGCAACGCAAAGCAAACAAACAATTTGAGAAAAAAGATGTACGATAAACCAATAAATGCTGTAAAAACTAAAACGACTAATACTAAAAAGTATATTCATGTAAACATGCATAAGATACGTGCAAACAAAAAGCACGGCACAAATGAAGCAGTTATTACAGTCAAAGAAGGCAGAAAGAACACATATGGTCATGAAGTAGAAATACACGGACCAAGCAAAATAGTATACGGTGGCAATGATAAGCCACTTCTACCTTGTGGAGCAAGAGTAGTAATAGAAACACAAGCAGAGGTTACAATCAAATGAAAGAACTAATTATATTAACGTCAATATTAATTGCGAGTAGATTAATCGGACTTGATCCAAACATTACGCCTCTGTTAGCACTTGCAGTATTTGCACCAAGAATGAATCTTAGTCCTTGGTTAGCATTAGGTGTACTTGCAGTAACTGATGTTATATTAGGATTTTATAGTATCATGCCTATTGTATATGCTTGTATGTTTGGTGCATACTATATCAGCAAGAATATGGGCAACGTATATGTTGCAGGAGCAACTTCTGTGTTGCTTTGGCATATAGTTGTCAATGGTGCTGTAGTCATGTTTGGTACAGGATTTGCTCCGTTTACACCAGAAGCATTGCTGTTTGATATGAGACTGCTAGGTAGCACATTAGCATTTACAGCACTTATAGATATAACACAACGTATAACACAACAACTGAGGCTTGCCGCACATTGAAAAAGAAATTCATAGATTACTTTATGGACATGGCAGAACTAACTGCCTCACTAAGTTATGCAACTAGACTTCAAGTAGGAGCATTAATCGTCAAAGGCAATCGTGTCATAGGCACAGGGTATAATGGTATGCCTACTGACTGGGAAAACGAATGCGAGATTAATGGCGTAACAAAGTCAGAAGTCTTACATGCAGAAACAAATGCTATTGCAAAAGTAGCACAAAGCACTGAATCATCAAAAGATGCAACTCTTTTTTGTACACATGCGCCTTGCATTGATTGTGCAAAACTTATCTTTCAATCTGGTATTAATACCCTTTACTATCGCAATGAGTACAGAGACGACCAAGGCGTTAAGTTCTTAAAGTTAGGTGGTGTTAACGTACATCATTATAACACTGGTAAAGTGCCTCTGTGAACGAATTAAAATGTTCCGTTTGCTCTAGGAATATAGATCCATTTGATGTAAGATATCATAATGCTGAAAAAACAGCGGCGTTCTGTGATGCTTATTGTTCACATGAATGGTATACAAAACTAAAGGAAGACAAAGATGAAAAGTAGAGAAACTCAAGCCATGATTGAAGATGTTAACAGAATCAAACAATGGCATCATGACCGTAACTTAATCGACGGCAGTGATGATAAGTCACAGTTTGCTAAGTTGATACAAGAAGCAGGAGAACTCTCAGACAACATCTGTAAAGGCAAAGACATCAAAGATGACATTGGCGACATGATTGTTGTTCTTATTAATATTGCTGAACGTAATGATATATCACTTACTGAATGTATAAAGACAGCATGGGAAGATATTAAAGATCGTAAGGGTCAAATGAGAGACGGAGTCTTTGTAAAAGAAGATGATCTAATTAAAGAGGCATTACAAATACCAATTGGGCAACCTTAATGAGAGACTCAATAAGAACAGTCAAAAACTTTCCTATAGACGGTATTCATTTTAGAGACATTACAGGATTATTAGAAGATCCTAATGCATTTAAAGAATCAATAATGTCATTGACATCGGCATGTATGGAATTTAACTGTAATTCTATCGTGGGTATAGAAAGCAGAGGCTTTATTTTTGGAGCGCCAATAGCATTTGATTTAGACTTGCCACTAGTCTTAGCACGTAAACCAGGCAAGTTACCTAATGCAACTGTTAGCAAAGCATACACGTTAGAATATGGAGAAGCAGAACTTCATATACAAGAAATTTCTCCTATTATGGGAAAGATTGTAATCATAGATGACTTGATTGCAACAGGTGGAACTGCATTAGCATGTGCAGATTTGATACATGAGAATTGGAAGATACCAAAGAAAAATATTTTGATTTTATCAGTCATTGACTTACCAGACTTAAATGGTAGCAAGTTGATAAGAGAACAAGGATACAATGTAAAAACTTTAATTGATTTTGAAGGTGCATAATGAAAAACGCATGGCGACTATGGGCTAAAGCAATAGGCGAAAAAGAAGGGGCAACAGACAAAGAAGCAGACAAGATAGCAATGATACGAACAATTATAGTTGGTGTTAACTTTATTACTTGTTTCTTTATTATAGCAGGAAACATACATAACTGGTGATATGATGAAAGATATTATTATAATGGCATTGGAGCACGAAGCACCCAAAATGGCTAAGTGGGAAAATGTATTCTTTACCGGAGTAGGTAAAGTAAATGCGGCATTGACAGCAGGTAAATTAATTGAAAGATATCAACCTAGAACTGTTTGGAATTTCGGTACAGCAGGTGGAATCAAATTAGAATCTGGCTTACATGAAATGAAAAATTTTGTTGAACGTGATAAAGGTAAATGCCCGGAATCAATTAATCTTGTGCTACCAACTGACCCACAAGTGATTTCTTTTGGAATCGGATATACATGTTCGACTGGAGACAACTTTGTCACAGATCCTGACTTAGAGATACCAGCACATGTAGTTGACATGGAAGCATATGCAATAGGTAAAGCATGTCTTAATCAACATGTTGACTTTAAATGCTTCAAATATGTCAGTGATCAAGCAGACGAAGGGGCAGACACAGATTGGTTAGATAATATAGCCGATGGCGAAGAACATTACATTAAAATATTTCAACAAATAACAGGAGGAGGATAGAGAATATCCGATAAATATATGAAAGAGCAATATCACACATTTGAAAATGACAACCGTAAAGCCGAAGTCTTTGCAGTATGGCCTAATAAATGGCTTGTCGAAGCATATGAAAATGGAGAAATGTCACATACAGAAGAAGTAGCAAATGAAGATGCCGCTGAATTGTATGCTGATGATTGGGTACTAAAGAATGAAAGGACAAGAATTTCTAACTGAGAACGATTCTCAATATAAACCGCATCTATATTTAGATATGGACGGGGTCCAAGCGGACTTTTTTGACTCATGGTCTAGGTTTGCTGGAGTAGATGACTATAAAGAGATAAAAGACCCAGAAGCATCTATCAAAGAACTAGCATCACAAGGGCCCGAGAAAGTATACCGCTTTTTCCGTGATTTACCGACCCTCAGGGGCGGCCTAAGAGTGATTGACTGGTTACAAGAGCATGATATACCCTATACAATACTCTCTGCTCCGTTGCGTTATGAGCATCAGGCCAGCATCATGGGAAAGAAAGAATGGCTAGATCAACACCACGCAGGAGCGTCTGAGAGCGCCATATTCGCATCGGACAAGTCTAAGTATGCAACTGACAGTGAGGGTCGTCCGAACGTTCTAATCGATGATTTTGGCAAGAATACAGTCCCTTGGAACGATAAAGGGGGTATAGGCATCAAGCATGACCCATTTGATGAGGGTCCAACAATTAAAGCACTAGAAGACATCTACTTAGATAAAGATGAGATAGATGAAGCAAGTCCTAACACATTACAGGGTAGTTTTACCCCTGATCTACAATACAGCAAAGTTTGGTTACTAGACGAAGTACAAAAGATATTAAAGAAATCCAAAATAAAAAAACTAGATACTATCTATAATTTGGGTAGTTGGTATAGCAACATGGGATTGTTCTTAGTTGCCAACAAACTAGGATTCGACAAGTTAATTAATGTTGACATAGACAAAGAGACATTGACAACAGGAGAAAAACTGTTAGATAAACTTGGCATATCTGATAAAGTAGAGCATATGAACAAAGATGTCAACACATTAGACTATAGACAACTCAAACAACCTGGACTAGTCATTAATACATCAACTAATGACATCGACGGAGATGATTGGTTAAACAATATTCCTAAAGGCACACTTGTTGCAATGCAAGGAAGACATGGAACACTAGAAGAATTTGATAAACAATACCCACTTAGAAAAACATATTTCTTAGACGAAGTTGAACTGAAAGATCCAGAGACTGAGTATGAAAGATTTATGAAAATAGGTGTTAAATGATACATTATGTAGATGACTTCTTACCAGAAGATCAATTTTTAGCCCTAAAGAAAAAAGTAGAAGCAAAGTACGAGCCCATCAAACCTAGAGAGTTATTTACTAACTATGACTTTAGACAAGAACCAGACAAATTTATTCTTCAACCCATAGCACGATCAGGTAACTGGATGGATTATTGTATTCCACATGCATTAGAATGCATTCCTGTTTTAGAAAAAATGGAAGAAACAATGAAATCATTAGGCATAAAAGAATTAATGAATTGGTCATCTTGGTTTCAATATTCAGTTGATACAATGTCTCTTCCTGTACATAGAGATCAAGCAGTAAGAAAGAGTGAACCTAAAGACACATACAGTGCTGTTATCTACACAAGTGATTGGAAGCCTAACTGGGGAGGAGAGTTTGTTGTTGGCAAACCTGTCTTTGATAGACCAGGTGGCAATGTAAAATCATTAACTGACTTTAGTCATGTTATTGAGCCCAAGCCAAATCGTATGACTATATGGAGTAGAGATGAATGGCATATGGTTAATGCATTAACTGTTAATGATCCTGACTATGTAAGATCATTTATGGGAAGCAGTTGGAGTTCTATAGAAGGAAAAGAACACAATCAAAATCCTTATCAACGATTTCATTTTACGGAAATAGAATGATCTATTATGTAGATAACTTTTTACCACAAGATCAATTTGATGCATTGGCGAAAAGAGTGCAGAGTGGTTTTAGAGGTGATACAAGTAGTCTAGTAGAAAACAGTGATGAACCACTAAGAGTTACACACCATGATCACTCCGGTGACTGGGAAGAAGCATTAAACTTTTTCGGGCATGAGTGTCGTCCAGCAATAGAGAAAATGATTACAACTATGGAAGACTTAGGTATAAAAGAGTTAAAGAACTGGTCGATATGGTATCAGTATATTATTGATACTATGACTATACCAGTACATCAAGACCAAGGCTTACGTAAAAGTGATCAAGCAAACACTTATACTTCTATTCTTTACACTAGTGATTGGCAAGAAGGTTGGGGAGGAGAGTTTATAGTAGGGGAGCCTGTATTTGAAGGGGCAGATATTAATGCTACACAAGTAAGATTAGCGGCAACTGGATTAACAAATTTAACTCATGTTATCAAACCCAAACCTAACAGAATGTTAATATGGAGCAGAGATGAATGGCATGCTGTACAAAAAGTCACAGTAGATATACCTAACTTTAAAAGATCATTCTTTGGAACTGGATGGAGTTCAATAGAGGCGCAACAAGGAAGAGGAGAATTTTATGATCTTTAGTGAAGAAAAATTCTTAGACGATAACTTGTTTGATTTATTATCAAAGAAATCTGAATATCTATATAAATTATCTAAGCCAGAATTATCCACTATGGATATTTCTTTAGACGAAACAAATCCTTCTATTGGTATTTACAACAAAGATAAAGCAGTACAAGAAGCAATGCGATTTAGATTTTGGTGTAACGGTGACGATGTAATGAAAGAAACTGTTGAGTTCTTTGGACCAGACATTGAAAAAGTATTGTTACAAGTTAAAAACTATTTGATTGATAAAGGCTGGAAAAATATTAAACTTAGCAATGTATGGTTTCAATATGGCGATACTAAAACACAAATGCACAGACACAGTGATGGAACAATACATAATGCAACGTTTGAAAATTGTTTTACATCAATGATTTTTACTCATCCTAAATGGGACAATGATTGGGGAGGACTGTTTAAGGTAGAATCAATGGACGGTACTGAAACAACCATACAAAATCCAGATCCAAATAGTTTTATTATATGGAATCGTCATCATCCACATTGGATGACTCCTATAGTTAAAGAATGCCCACTCAGAATGTTTATAGGAATGTCGTGGTATGAAAAATAATTTAGCAGAACTCCTAGATGTGAGCATAAACATCGAAAGTTTACGTGCGGCATGGGCCGAACAATTAGTTTTTGCCGGAGACTTTGAATGGGGAAAACGTAATTATGTGAGTTTAGATTTTTTTACTGCATACTATCAGCACTTATTACTAGACATAGAAAATGTATTAGGAGAGAAACCTAAAGATTATATTATACAATTACATGATGGATCCATACCTAAATACACTGATGAACTATACCAAGATAAGTTTTATCTAAAAGTAATACACAAAGACGAATATAGACAATCATGTGTAAACATTCCTGTTTATTACGACAAAATGGAACCTGTATATTTCTACGATGATGAAACAATATATCCGATGGTAGAGCAAACACAACCCGGAGAAAGCAGAATTACCTTTGCTCGACCTAATGGAATAAATGAACCAGACATTGCGCCGACTCCAGATCAAGTAGGACAATACAGTGAAAATCATCCAACATTAATGAATGTTCAGAATTGGCATAATGTAAGAGTATTGGATTTGGCGCCACCTAGAGTCTTTATTCAGATGAGTTATGACATACATTTTGATGAATTCATACAAAAGGGCATAAATACACGTATACTTTAGGAATATTACTATGGCAGATATGAAAAATTACATTTCCGCAATTGATGGATTAGCAGAAGACGATAACTCTATCTTCTTATACGATTCTTTTGATATTGAATTATCAGAAGACTTTGTTATTGAGACAGGCGTAATCGGTTATACTGATGACGGCATTATCTTAGAAGCAGATGATGAGACTATTGAGTTCTTAGAACTTAATGACATTATGATGGAAGAAATTAATGTAATCGAAACTGAAGATGCAAAGTCAGCCAATCTATATACTCCTTATGAAGATGATCTTGCAGACATTATGCGATTAACTGAAAACCCTAATCCAGGTGACTTTAATCAAGCAGTAGCATCACCAATTGGTAGCATCAATAAGAATGATGAAGAACGTGTAGCAGATGATAATGTAACTGGTAAAGATCCTGAAGTCGAAGTACATGAAGCCGAATATCAAGGACGCAAAGTCACACTTAATAAGCCAATGCAAGGCGATACTAAGAAATCAAAGGTTTATGTTAAAAATGCAAAAGGTAATGTAGTCAAAGTTAATTTCGGACAAAAGGGAATGAGTATTAAGAAAGGCAACCCTGGCGCACGTAAATCATTTAGAGCAAGACATAATTGCAAGAACCCAGGTCCTAAATGGAAAGCACGTTACTGGTCTTGTAGAGCCTGGTAAATTTATTTGCTCAATCATTTCTCTAACTAAATATCTGTATGACTCCAAACGAGACAGATAAAGCACGGTACGAAGTAATCACACAAGAAGCAGATGACGGCTCAGGTGACGTTATTATTCCTTTACCTGCACCTTTACTTAAGTCATTGGGCTGGTCAGAAGAAACTGAACTGGCTATCGGTGTCAACGAGAACGGCACTATATTTTTAAAGAAGGCAGATTAACAATGAGTTCAACAATTGATACGCAATACAGTTTAGATTTTGATTATGGAGACGGCATTACAGTTACAACTCCACATGGCACAAACATCTTAGATAGTTTATCTACAGATTGTTTTGTTACTAATCCAGCAGATACATTTACAATAAGTTCTAATTGGGATAGCAACAACTATAAAGACAGTATTACTCTTAATGGACAAACTATCACTGAAAGTAAACTAAAAGCATTAGATGGTCTACAAGATTGGCAAGAAGAAGTAAACAAGAAACTTGCAATCTTACAACCTAACCCTGCACTAGAAGAACAATGGTCAGAGTTAAGAGAACTCAGAGAACGTTATGTCAAACTTGAAAAAGAATTGATTGAGAAAAACAAGGTGTGGGATATCTTAAAAGATTAATGAGTAAAGGTGACCATATTACAATGACCGGGAAAGTAATACAAGTACTTCCCAATGCTAGATTCAATGTTAAATTAGAAAATGGTCATGTCTTAAAAGCATATGTTGGTGGCAAAATGCGTAAATTTGAAATTAAAATTATCATGGGCGATGAAGTCCAAGTTGAAATCTCACCGTATGATTTGACCCAAGGTCGTATAGTAAGGAGAAACTAATGTCTCAATTGATGGCGCATGCCTCTGAGGGGACTGTGTATCCTACAATTCCAAACATCAATGAAGGTTTTTTATATAATGATACTGGAGAACATCTTAATTCATTAGGTCATCGATGTAAAGAAATTAAAGAAGTACTCGGCAATGACTTACAGTTTGAAAGATACTTTCTTGTATTAGGAGACAATGCATGTTTACATATGCATAAGCCAATAGAAGAAACATGGCCTTGTCTATTATCTAAAGCAATCAATTATCAATATTACAATCTTGCTGTATCTAATTCTGGATTAGAAGGCGTAAAATATAATCTATTCAACTGGTTACATCAATATAGTAAACCCAAAATGATCTTTATCTGCTGTGAATGGGCTAACTGTTTTTTAGGTGCAGACTATGATGATATTGATACACAAGAAGCATCTAAACATGCTGATATCGTAGGATATTGGAGAGGAAGAACACGTTTATTTACTAAACTATTAGATCAAATTGACATACCTATCTATCTTATTTTGGGTCCTAATGACGAGCCTGTAGCAGTCTCAGACGTTATAAACACACTTGAACTTGATCACTCAGACGATGCTAAAGTTGCTGAGATCGTCTCTGAGGGCTTCCTAGAAGCACATAAAGTGATCTCTCCGTGATGGATATAGTAACACAAAAAGACTTTATAACAGGAGGACCTGACGGCGATCCTGAGTATAATACTCATGGTTTCAGATGCAAAGAGTTTGCTGATATTGATATGGATAACTATATACTGTTTGCTGGGTCAAGTCATACAGAAGGAGTAGGGGTCAAACCAGATCAAACATTTGCTCATTTAGTATCAGCAGTAATGAGATGTGATCAAGTTAATTTAGGAGTAGGTGGCGGCGGAATTGATGCTGTCGAACATAATCTCTTAATGTGGTTCTTAAAACATGATAAACACCCAAAAGCAATTATAGTTGAATGGCCAGACTATGGGCGTTTTATACAAGATAGATGGAATCAAGTAAATTTATGTCCAGCTGGTATGTGGTCAGAGTCGAAGTTTATAACTTTGGCTCATAATGCATTATATCTCAAAGGAGAAATATCTTATCAACAGTTACACAAAATAATACCAGTTAAGATCATAGATGTCATGCATGCCAAAATCACAAAACATCCTCATTCAATGATGATATGGCACAACGATATTGATAAAGGAACAGACGGTGATCATGCAGGACCCAAATCACATATAAACACAGCAGAGAATATTCTCCAAGCCCTTGAATTTTTTCCTAGTGCTAAAGATCGATAAATACTATTATGAGTATTCAAACAATGTATCGTCAACAGCCTATTACTGAAGCAAAAGTAAAAAGACCTAGAGACATAGAAATTATCCCTCTTAACTTTGATGCAAAAGAAGTCAAGCCAGTAATGAGTAGAGATACACTAGACTTACATTACGATAAGTTAGCAAAAGGTTATGCTAAAAGATATAATCATAACGAAGGCAACCCTGAATTTAATTATGCAGGTGCATTTTTACATAACATCTATTTTCCTCAATTTAGAAAAGTTAGAGATAATAATAAACCAAACGGTCCCATGAAAGGATTCATTGAAAAGCATTTCGGTACATACGAAGTCTTTCAAAAAGAAGTAGAATTCAAAGCAATGGCTATTGAAGGATCAGGTTGGGTATACTTATCGAATGACGGTAAAGTTAAAACTATAGAAAACCACGAAGTCAGAGATGATATATTACTATTGATCGACTGGTGGGAACATGCATTTATTTTAGACTATGGGTCAGATAAGAAAAAGTATCTTAGAGAAACATGGAAGATTATTAACTGGAATGTAATTTCCACTCGTTGGGGACACACTGTAAGAAAATGATACAAATAACAGAATCAGCACAAAGTAAAATTAAAGAAGTATTAGAAGACGAGAGTCCAGAAACTGCACTACGAATGTATGTTACAGGTGGAGGATGCTCTGGATTTCAATATGGTTTTTCTATGGAAGAAGGACAAAACGATGATGACTTTGAAATACCAGCTGGAGATACTAATGTGTTAGTTGATTCTTTATCTATGCAATACTTAGAAAATGCAGTTGTAGACTTCAAAGATGATCTTCAAGGCTCACGTTTTTCTATCAGCAACCCAATGGCACAAACCACATGCGGTTGCGGAAGTTCATTCGCTCCATACTAATTAACCTTATTGATAAATACAAGATATAAGGAACTTATACAAGTATGGCTATAACAGGAAAACAATCAATCAATGTAGGACTACCAAACGAATCAGTTGGTAGTGATTCACTATACACTGCATTTACTAAAACCAATGTAAACTTTGATACGTTATTTGCAAACGCAAGTAATTTTACAACGTTTAGTTCAGGTGATGCTATCGGTGTTACTGCTAATACTACTACAGGTACTGTTACTATAACAAATACAGGTGTTGCTCGTTTAATAGCAGGCACAGGTGTAACTTTAAGTGGTACTACAGGTAACATAACAATCTCTGCTAATGGTGGAGGCGGTGGTGCTGGTGGTACTGTAACAAGTATAGCAGTTTCAACAGACTCATCTCGTTTAACTGTCTCAGGAAGTCCTATAGTGTCTTCTGGAACTATTGCTTTAGACTTAGCAACGTCAGGCGTTACAGCCGGCTCCTATGCACAAGCAAACGTGACAGTTGACGCATTTGGTAGAGTTACTGCTATTGCAAATGGAACAGCAGGTGGTACAGTTACTAGTGTTGGACTAAATCCAAGCACAGGTATATCAGTATCAGGTGGTCCGATCACTACAACAGGTAACATTACAGTTACTAACACTGGTGTAACAAGACTAAATGCTGGATCAGGTATAGCAGTAAGTGGTGCAAACGGAAACGTTACAGTAAGTTCAACAAATTTAGCAGAAGGTACAGTACAAAGTGTAGGTCTTACTAGTGATACTTTAACAGTAACTGGTGGTCCAATTACATCTATTGGCGACATTGATGTAGAGTTTAACAAAGTACCTGTTTATACAGTTGCAACTAAGCCCGGAACAGGGGTAGTTGGACAATTAATTGCTATTAGTGATAGTACACCTGGTGGCAAGATGGCATATTATGATACGACAAATACACGTTGGTCATATGTCAGTGATGACAGTGCTGTTTAACTCGGTAAAAGATAAATACTACTATTAGGGGATAATAGAACATGGCAACAAACATTAAAATTACAGCACTATCAGACATAACAAGTGCAAACATGACATATAACGACTTATTAGCCGTTGTAGACATGAATGGTACAGCAGAGACCAAGAAATCAACAGTCCAATTAATGGGTAATTTGATACTTGACGGTGCAGGTGGAAGCAACTTCAAACCAGCCAACATTGCTCTGACAGCGGGAACAGTAACGACTGCCGCTCAACCAAACATCACATCTGTAGGAAATCTAACAAGTGCAAACGTCACAGGAAACTTAGATGCAGGCAACGTAAACGCAACTACAGCAGTTGTAGCCGCATACTTCTCAGGCGACGGAGCAAACTTAACAAATTTACCTGCTGGTACAGCAACTAAAATTACAGACGGAACATCTAATGTTGATATCCCCACAACAGATGGAAACGTAACTGTAGGAGTTGGTGGCACAGCAGACGTATTGATCGTAACAACAACTGGTGCTAACGTAGCAGGAACACTAAATGCAACAGGTATTATCACAGGCGATGCAGGTGGAATATCTAATGTTGTATATGCAAATGTCACAGGCACTCCTACATTAGGTAATGTTTCCCCTCTTAACTTAGATGGCAATGTCTCTAATGTTCTTAGAGGAGACGGTACATTTGCCGCAGACTCAGATACTGCATATGGTGACAGTAATGTTGTTACTCTATTAAATGCATTCGGATCAAACACAATTACAACAACTGGTTTAATCACTGGTGACGGTGGAGGCATATCTAATGTCGTAGCCGCAAATATTTCTGGTACAATAAACTTAGCAACATTTGCAGGTACTGCTAATGCAGTTGCTGGTGCAAATGTATCTGGTGAAGTTGGCTTCGCCGCAGTTGCAAATTCAGTCACACTTGCAAACGTAAGTGGTGCAGGTAATATCGCATCTATTAATATCGACGGAGCCGCAGGAAATGTACTATATGGTAACGGAGCATTTGCTCCTGTATCGGCAACAACAGCACAAACTGTAACGACTGCCGCTCAACCAAACATCACATCAACAGGCACTTTAACAGGATTAAACGTTAATGGAACAATCACTGCTGTCGGAATAACTGCAAATACAGGCGTAATTGCAGGTGACGGATCTGGCTTATCAGCAATCGCAGGAGCAAATGTAACTGGTGCAGTAACTTTTGCAGGTACTGCTAATGCAGTCGCAGGTGCTAACGTAACTGGAGAAGTAACATTCGCCGCTACTGCTAACGCAGTTGCTTATGCAAACGTATCAGGTACACCAACATTAGGTAACATTTCTACTATTAACATTGACGGCGCAGCCGCTAATGTCTTATATGGTAACGGTGTATTCGCCGCGGCACCAGGTGGTGGTTCATACGGTGATTCAAACGTTGTTACTTTATTAAATGCATTTGGCTCAAATACAATTACAACAACTGGTGTTATAACAGGTGTTGGTTCTGGTTTATCTGGACTAGCAGGTGCTAACGTAACTGGAGAAGTGTCATTCGCCGCAACAGCAAACGCAGTTGCTGGTGCTAATGTAAGTGGAACAGTTCCACTCGCAACTACATCAGGAACAGTTTCGACTGCCGCACAGCCAAACATTACGTCAACAGGCACGTTAACAAGTTTAACAGTTAATGGTGCACTTGGAGTTACAGGCTCAGGTGTTATTACTGGTGATGGCGGAGGCATATCAAATATAGCGGCAGCCAACATTAGTGGTACAATTGGTACAGCAACTCTTGCACAAGAAGTAATTAATTCAGCACAACCAAACATCGGTAGTGTTGGTACTTTATCATCATTAGACGTAACAGGAAACATTTCAGGTGGAAACATTAACGCAAATACAAACGGATTTGCATTAGGTTATAAAGAAATTCCCCCTGTCGTATTATCAACAAATGATACAATCGCACTTGAAGATTCAGGTAAACATTTCAGATCAACAACAGCAGGAAATATCACATTATCGATTCCTACAAACGCAACTGTTGCATTCCCAACAGGAACAGCAATCAGTATTGTCGAACAAGCCGCAGGTAACATTCTAGTTAATGCTATCTCTGGTGTAACTCTTTATCATGCAGGTAATTCAACTGCAGGTAACAGAGTGATTTCAACATATGGAGTAGCAACATTAATGAAAGTTGACACTGATACATGGTTTATTAGCGGCACTGGAGTAAGTTAAATGGCTGGCGCAATGATGATGGCGCAAATGGCGTGGCATAGTGCTGATTTATTAACCGCAGAAAATCTTAACCCTGATGTTTGGGTTGACTTCAGTGATTCATCCTCATACACTCTAGCAGGGAGCAACATCACTGCTCTAACAGATAAAGCAGGTAACTTTACTCTAACAGTTAACGGTACGCCAAGTGTTCTTACAACACTAAACGGCTTGACTACAGGAACTTTTGACGGTAATGAAAGTATTATTAGTACTGGAACCGGTCCTTATGCAAGTAGTGGAAATCATTATGCCGCAGGCATTTTTCAGTTTAACGTGACCACTAGTACAAGAGATAGTTTTTGGAGTGCTGATGCAACCAGAACATATGCACTCAGCAGTAGTAATGCTAGTAGCAGTTGGCCAGGTGAAATTGATTATGATGGATCGAATTCGATTTCAACAGGAAAAGCAAAACAAGACTTTACAGTACCAATTTCAATAAACACTTGGGCTATAGTTTCTACAACCTTTAATAAAACAGGTAATGAAATCTTTGGTAGAATAAACGGGGCAGTTGCATCAGCCGGTGATCCATACAGCACCTCTATGAGTTCTACAGCAGACTTTAGATTAATGCGTAACAGAGCCTCTGTTGAATTGCAAGGTAAAGCCGCTGAATTCTTTTGGGTAGCAGGACCTACAGGTACAGGTGGTACTGATGTCTCTAATGTAGAAAAAGCAGAAGGTTACTTAGCATGGAAATGGGGACTACAAGGTAACTTACCAGTAAGTCACCCATACAAAAACGCCGCACCAACAACATAAATCTTACCCAATAAAAAAGGGCCCGAAAGCCCTTTTTTTGTGGCTGTTGTTATTAACTAACTACAGCATTCAACACTGATTCTAATGTATCAGCATCTTGCTTACCGCGTTCACGGATAGCATCAAGTGACATGGTCACTTTTACTTTACCAGATGTCTTAGAACGATCTGCAATCGCATCTGAGATCGTTGCTTGATCTTCAGGTGACGAGAACATGTCATGCGTAAGCATGAATTCTAGTGCATCTAGTTTAGTCATTGATTCAGGTAGAGAGATAAACTCGCAACGAGTTGCACCGCCCTTGCTGAATTGCTTGACACGCCTAACCATGTCATCTGTGAATCGGACTTTTGAATTACCGTTGTGTTCAGTAATACCAACTACCGAAAAAGTTTGAGTTGTCATAATGTTTCTCCTAAAATATAAACTAAGTTTAACTCATTAAAATACATGCAACTCCCATTGCATACCTTTGTGGCATTATTGCCACAAATTCTGTTACACCCTTGAGGCGTATTCGTTTACCAATTGGCTACCGTACAATGATCTGAAGATATTACTAGCCTCATATGCATTGGTTGCCATGCAGTATACCCTTTGAGGGTAACCATCGATGTTTGCGATAGTCCACCATTCGTAGACTTCATTACTATAACTATGTGTTGCCTGCATTACACTAACTCCAGCATTGATAGGGGAACATTGTAACGTCCGCCTCTCATTTCGACTACAGCCTTTTTGATGTTGACTTTAACAACAACGCCTTGCTCACGTTTAGTCTTTTGAACAATCCAAACATTATCTCCTACTGAGATAGAACGTTTAGCATTGCTTACGGATACTGAAACGATGAAAGAACGCAACTCATTCAATTGCTGAAGATCAAAATGACCTTTGCTAATTGATGCTTTGATATCATCCAACTGACGATTACTTGTTATAGACATAAACTTCTCCTTTGATTTAATTTATACAACTATTATAGCAAAATGGGTACCCATTGTCAAGCCTTTTTTCAATATTTTTGACATTTTTTTAGGTGCCATTTTTCGAGTACTGGAAGACCGAATTCATCTTCATCTACACAGACATACGCAACAGTCTTTTTGACTATACCATATCGATATGGAGATCCGATTGTGTCTCCTACCCAAATCTTATGGGGGAAATCTTCTTCTTTAAAGAATGGATCATCATTGAGTGACCATTCAAAAAAGTTACCACAATCTTTCTCAACAAAAACACCAATAGGGTCCTGAGTATGAGTATAAAATCCCATGAATTATTCCTTATGCAGTTACGAGACGATCAGCAAGAGTAACCTTGCCAGTGTAGCAATCAGCCAAATAGTCAAATTGCTCAATGTAATCAATGTTAGCAGGGAGATCAGAATTGATATCTGCTAGGTCCATGTAACAATCAGCATCAACAAAGTTCCAATTGATAGAACCATCATTATTGATGTTTTCAGCAGTAGTAACTGCTCGGTTGAATGCTTTTGCTAGTTGAGTATTGATTTGCATATATTTCCCTTTCCTTTATCGTTTAATATAGTATATTATACTGGATTGGGTACCCAATGTCAAGCCTTTTTTGAAAAAAAGTGAAATTAAATTGTCTTATAAATCAATAGATTGCATCATTTGTGTAAAAAATATGCCTTCCTATGGTAGAAACATGCGTCATTTTACGTGACCAATGGGGTTTTATGTAGTCTGCATGATAATATTTGGAGTTTTCTAGTCCTTTTACACGATATCCTTCGCCCATAACTTGCTGGGCAATCTCATATGATCTGTTCCAATTAGGTCCTTTTGGGTGTGTCCAGTGCATGGATCTTTTATTTGCCCACGAGAATTGATATCTTTGTAGAACTACTTTGCAGACAGAATTGGGGTATTTGCGACTTGCTACACGATTAAGAGTCACTTGGGCTACAGCATATTTACCGATATCAGACTCTATACCCGCTTCATGGAAAATATTCTTTGCTAGACAAAACACATCTATATCTTCATATATCATATCAGAGTTGTCTACAACAATGACATGTGGAGTCATGTCTTCTTTGATTAATGGTTCGAGTCCTTCACTTTCCTTTAAAATTTGTTCAAGTTCATAAGAACCTATTTCAAATACTGGAACCTCTACGATTACTACCTTCTGTTGTATATGTGTCTCAGTTGGTTGTTTAAGCAATTGAGATACACTAAACACCATTAGTACTAAAACACAGACCTTAATAAGGTTCTTTTTCATAATAGTCTCCTTGCAAGAATGTACTGTATTTAGACCCCTTACAATTTGATAGTAGTTTACTATAAAGAGCCGGTGTTGTCAAGTCTAATGGACAGATTTGCTCACTTCATTTAGACCATGCTCTCTATCTAAATATTTCCATTCTACTTTTGTTGGATTAAACTGTTGTATATCATCAAAGATAATGTCCATATCAAAAGGACCACAGGTGTATACATCTAATTGTAAAAGTGCAGGGTCGGCTTCGTCCCATACATGAATTGCAATATGACTTGTCTCAATAACTACTACCCCTGTTACTCCAGAGTTGCCTGGAATATCTACATATGCTGTATGAGGGCCACTGCATATTTTCATACCGATCTTATCTACTAACGATGTTAACCACTCTTTGACCCAATCAGGATCTTTTGGTGGGTTGTGAATTTCTGCACGAACTATTAAATGTTTATGTTCAGGAATTGTGGGTTGCATAACTTTACCTTTTTAGTTGTTTTTTTAATGACTCTATTAAAATATGATAGCATAACTTAGCAGTAACAAAATCATACGCCGGTATATTTGCTATTGGTGCATGTTCTACTACATCTACTGCTACAATTTTATTTTGATAACATATTGTTTTAATTAATTCTATCGTTTCGTCCCATAACAAGCCTCCCGGTTCTGGAGTACCTGTTGCAGGCATAATCGATACATCAAATGCATCGACATCAAACGTTAGATATAATTCTTTACCCTTTGGCAGTGTGTTTCTAAATATCCTATGTTTATTTTGTTGAATGTATTCATCTTCACTCTTACTCATGTTGCGTATACCAAAACTATATAGTTCTGTATCTTCATTTAAGTCCATACATCTACGCATTGCACATGCATGACTTTGAGGATTATTATCATAACTATCTCGTAGATCACAATGAGCATCAAACTGTACGATATCACAATCATAATGTTTGAATGCATGAGAAGTTAAACTATGGTCTCCTCCTAACGTGAATACAAACTTGTTATCTTTCTTTGCTTGTTCGATTACACCACTATACACATCTACATTACGATATATCAATGAATGATCCATTGTATGTATTTTTATATTATCTGGCCACGGATGTAATTCTACCTCTTGACTTGCACGTATTATGGCTGTAGGTCCTTCTTTAGTTTCTGCTCCCCATGAACAACCATCTGCTTTGCCATAAGGTACTACGAGAACATTGCAATCCTCGTAACTATATTCTTCAACTCCCAATAAGTTCATTTAATTTCTGTGCTGGTCTTGGTAATGAATTTACATAAACATAATTTGCTATGATCGGTAAGATATGACTTGCTTCTGCGTACACCATTTGAGTCTGTTGATTACTTACTTTGCCCCAACTACATGCTTCATCTAATGTGCTACTTGAACATGCTCCGTCTCTCACATCGGCTACTGTAATTTGAACCGCGTATTTATGCAGTGGTACCTCGGTTCCTAACATTTCGGCCGCGACTACAATATCTTGTGCAAAGTTTTTTGGTACTCCGCCTCCGACCATAAACAATCCTGTATCTTTTGCTTTGATTTTTAATTCAGTTAATTCTTTGAGGTCTGCTATACTATCGATAATGCAATAGTATTCTTCTTCTATTCTATGTTTGAGCAATCCGAATCCTGCGGCACTATCATTCAAAGCAGGGCAGAAGATGGGTACGCCTGCTTCATAACATTCATTAACTAAACTGTTTGGAGTATGTTTTCCTAAAAGATGTAGAAACTCTCTGGAACTCATTATACTTCCTTCACTATATTGAGTTGCAATATCACAAACATATTGATCGACTTTCTTTAAATCTTCTTCATGTATATAAGTATCATAGATTCTGTCAATACCTTTCTGTCTGAGTTCATCATCATCGACTTTAGTTGTTCCTTTATAGTGATGATATCCTAATGCCTCATACAAATCCATGTCGATAATACTTGCTCCAGTAGCAACTATTATGTCTACCATATTAAGTTTTACTAAGTCTCTATATAGTTGAAGACAACCAGCGGCTTGCGTTGAGCCAGCAATCGTTAGAATGATTGTGCAGTTCTCGTCTTCATTCATTTGTTTGAATAACTGACAAGCATTGTAGAGTTCTCTGGAAGTAAAAGATGTATGTTCTAATGATTCCACATAGTCACTCACATCCATTTTTGTAAAGTCAATATGTTCTATTTTATTCATAACAATATTTAGTGAGATTTCAGCAACCTACACATTTTTATTCGCCCTTTTTTTGTTATCAAACTTTTCATCTATGGGTTGTAATGTCCATCGGTCATGTACTACTTCACATACAGTACACTTCCAGTAACTGACACCATCGTATTTGCCTCGTACTTCCATGCCGATTACGTTTTTACCAAAGTGTTTTGGTGTATCTGGTGTACACCCATACATTGCACCTGTCTGTAATGCTTTACGCAGAGTATAGCCTTTACGTTCAAAGTGTTCAGTAATCGTTTCCTCTTCTTCCCATGCAATATTGCAACTTGGACATTGACTTGGACTACTCATTCCTCGTCTCCTTTGCGTAGTTCTTCTTTTTGGTGTCTTCTAAATCGTTTGTTGTATCCACGTTTGATTGACTTAGCAACACCACTGTTCGTTAGATAGACGTAAAACCCACGTGCCTTGGTTAGTGCATCATACTCTGCACCGCCCTTCAAGGGTATTCTCTGTTTCTTTTTCATATTATAGTGACCTTGTTATTTGGCCCGCCCTCCAGGATTCGAACCTGGGACCTACTGCTTAGAAGGCAGTTGTTCTATCCACTGAACTAAGAGCGGTAAAACTTTTCCTTATGTTGATTGGCGCGCCTGGAAGGAGTCGAACCTCCGACTTCCTGGTTCGTAGCCAGGTACTCTATCCAACTGAGTTACAGGCGCGGGGTTGTATTTACTGACTTGATGTTTCTGATAAGGAAACTTCTCCAACCTTCTGCTTTTGTATCATAGACGGCAAGACTTTTCTCAGGATTTTTTATAACCCTTTCTTTCTTTTCTTCACCTTCTTTGATTACAACTTTAGGTAAGTTGTCTGGTTGTAGTGTGCAAGTCATTATACGTTCATCACCATTGATTTTTGTAAAAGTAACTTCTACTACATCCTTAACGAGTACATCTTTAACTTGTGATCTAAAACTGTTCCATTCTTCATCAGTCCAATTTTGATCCGGAGTCATTGTAGTCATAAACTATCCTTTAGAGTTATTTTGATTTTCAATTAAATCGCATAATTTATAATATGCAATAAGTTCGTCCCATTTAAAAAAGTCTTTTCTAATGTGACACCAGAAGTTTCCTATGTGACTTACTGGCTTTGGTTCTTGTACTACTTCGTTCATTTGTTCCTTAAAATAAAAGAGAGTCTCTAACAGTGTAAATCTTAAGACTTACCTAACCCTTCAGCGGGTGCCTGAAGAGACTCTAACTTGTTCGACACAACCCTTAGCAATAGATAGCAATTTAACGTTTTGCGTCATGTGATGTATTATACAACTTAGTGGGAGTTAAATAAAGCATTTTGGGTAGCCTGATCTTTCTTGGGAGTCGGACCGTTACCTTGTACCATACCTAACTTACCACCTTGTGCTACAATTTTTTCAACCATATCTTCAAACTCAATAGGCTTTAAGTCTGTATGCTCAACAGAGACACACAAGAACCTAGGGTCAATCTTATCACCTTGCATCACTTTGCCACCATGTAAGTGACCATGTACGTTGCATCCAAATCTGCCTAACTGATCAACATGTATTGGTATGTGAGTAAACACTAACCCGTTCATTACATGACAACCTCTGACATCTTTGAATACATCTACGTACTTGCTCAACTTTAACTGATCGTGGTTACCCTTGACAAGTATTTTGATGCCGTTCATTTGCTTGACTTTCTCAAGTCCTCTAGCATTAAAGGCAATGTCTCCCAACATGTAGACTTTATCAGTTGGCTTCACAATCTCATTGTGTGCTTGAACCATATCATCTTCCATGTCTTCCACAGAATCATATGGACGACACTTTGTGCCATCCGGATAGGTGAAATTGATCACGTTGTTGTGACCAAAATGTAAATCTGCTGTGAAAAATTGAGACATTATTTTACCCTTTTGTTGTATATATCAATTAGAGCAATGGTTCTTATGATAGCAATCGTTCTTTTTGATGATATAATACTATTATACTGGGTTTTGGGTATAAAGTCAAGTCTTTTTAAAAATTTTTTAGAGCCTAAAAACCTACTAAATATAAGCATGAACATATTAATACCAGCCGCAGGACTAGGAACTCGTTTTAAAGAGAGCCATGATTCACCTAAAAATATGATAGACGTAAAGGGCGACCCTATGTTAGTGGCTGCCGCAAAAAGTCTAGGATTAAACAAAGACGGTAATCAATTTATCTTTTTGCTTCCTGAAGACATGTTAGATGATACACATAATCTTTTGGGTACTCGGTTACAAGCAGAGTTTCCAGGATGTAAAGTTTTAGTTGTAGTGGGACAAACAGAAGGTGCCGCTCAGACTGCTATTCAAGCACACCAATATATTGAAAATGATGAAGAACTATTGATTGCAAACTGTGATCAAATTATGCATTGGGACGACAAATTAAGAGATGATGTGTTTGAAAAACTAAGAGAGTTTGAAGCAGGAATTATTTGCCTTGAAAGTGATGATCCAAAACATAGTTACTTAGATTTAGTAACTGGTGCTATTTTTGAAAAAGAAGTACAAGCAGGTAACATGGCATTAACTGGACTTCATTACTTTAAGAAAGGCTCAGACTTTATAACTAGCACTCGTTTAATGATGCAATCAGGTATGAAGTCTCAAGGAGAATACTACATCGGACCTGTTTATAATTGGTTCGAAGGCGAGGCTGGCTTCTATCAAATAGAATCCAAAGACATTTCATTCATCGGTACTCCTCAAGATTTAGCAGACTACTTAGAAAAGTGATCGTAGGGAAGTTATCAGACACAACTAGGGGTTGGGTCATTGGTGACTTTGAGCCTAGTTTACTTAAGACTAAAGATTTTGAAGTTGGTGTACTAACACATCTAAAAGACGAAAAGTGGCCTGCACACTATCACAAGCAGGGAACTGAATACAACATATTAATCAAAGGATCAATGAACGTGTGTAATACTGATTTAACAACAGGAGATACGTTTATCATTGAACCTGATGAAATAGCAGACCCAACGTTTTATGAAGACTGTACTATTGTTTGCATTAAAGTACCTGGCGATTCTAAGGATAAGTACCTTGTATGATAAAATATATTTTTGATGTCGACGGTGTGCTTTGTGATACTGGTCAACTTATTGATGACGAGTTTAGTAACTACTTTCAATGCTGGTCCAAAGATAAAACATACTATCTAGTTACAGGTAGTCATAAAGAAAAAACAATTGATCAAATCGGCAGAGCAATTCCTGATCACCAAGAGATCGGCTTTCATTGCATAGGTAATGCTATCTATCCCCCAGCAGGTGGAGAAGTTCTTATTAATGAATTTGAATTTACTGAAGATGAAATGAATCACTTCTATAGTTTTTGGAGCAGAAGTATATATGATCAAAAACCTGAGTTCGATACAGTCATAGAAAAAAGACAAGGCAGTTATAACTTTTCTCTAGCAACTAGAAGTAAAGACAGAGAACTTAGAAGTCATTATATGGAGCATGATAAGTTGTATAACGAAAGAGAAAACTTTATCATTCAACTAAATGATAATTTTCCTAGACTTGAAGCATATGCAGGTGGAAGTGTGAGCATTGATATCTGTTTACGTGGTGCAAACAAAGGTCAAATACTAGAATTAATAGATACTGGAGAAGACACTATTATTTTCTTTTGTGATCAATATGGAAAGTATGGCATTGATACTCCCCTTGCAACAAAATTAGAATGGCTCCCAGACAATCGAGGTAAAACTTATAAAATAGATAACGGTTATAAAGAAACTTGGGAAATACTAAAAACACTATGAAATACATTGCACACAGAGGAAACATGAACGGGCCGTCTGCATTAGAAAATCATCCTGATCATATAAGAGAAGCATTACAAGCAGGCTTTGATGTAGAAGTTGATACTTGGGTTATAGACGGAGAGATAGTCTTTGGTCATGACGAACCTCAATATACTGTTAATATTACATCATTAGACAAAAGATATTGGATGCATTGTAAGAACCTAGAAGCATTACGTTTCTTTTGTGGCATCGAAATGAATGAAACAAATGCATTTTGGCACGAATATGATGATTACACATTAACAAACAAAAAATATGTATGGACTAATATAGGTAGAGAATTAACGAACCGTAGTATTATGGTTATGCCAGAAGTACAAGATGAAACATTAAAGAATATACTAAACGTAGACTGTGCAGGTATATGTAGTGATTGGGTACAGAAAATTAAAGTGATGAGAGCATGAAACTAATTGGAGTAGGAGATAGTTGGTGTTGGGGTGCAGAGTTAGTAGACCCTGCTATAGACCCAGATCCAATTATGAACTTACCAGGTGGTGGATTTGAAAGACAAAGCATACCAGAGAACATAGAATACAGATTAAAGAATAGATATATCAATCGATTTGCAGACATGATGAATGCAGATGAACTAGTAGATTTAAGTGAGCCGTCATTATCAAATGATGCAATCGTAAGAGTTTTAATGGAGTACTTGTCTACAGAAGGATACTTTACAGGTAGAGATACTGCGGACTTGTTTATATCGATCGGTTGGTCTAGTCCAGAACGTAGAGAGTTTCATACTAGAAAGCCATGGCGTCATAGTGAAACAGGATTTGATGATCATTATATTGCATTCGGTCCGTGGAGTATGGATCAAGACCATGAAGGTGATGAAGATTTAAATAAATTCTTTCGTTTATACTTTGATAAGTTTTGGTCAGAGTCTGAGTTTATACATAGACACATTAATCAAGTTTGGCAAATGTCAAAGATACTAAAAAACTATAACATTAAGTTTGTTATGCATCAAGCATTTTATCATCACCATGAAAAGATGATTTATCAATGGGACGATGAAGAATACGAAAAGAATTTTAATAAGATTACGCCAGGCGATAAAGCACTATGGGAAGATATTGACAGTGATACGTTTATTAGAGACACGACTGCATGGCAACATATGTTAACTAAAGGAACTGCTGAAGAAGTTTTTATTATTTTTCATCCTAGTGCTGAAGGACACAAGCACTGGGCTGAATATTTATATCAACATTGTAGAGAGAAAGAACTATGGTAATTAAAAAGAAAAGCAAAAAGAATCCACAAGTAGGAGACTTAATATATCACATATGTAAACTCAACGGCAGATTTGAAGGCAAAGTTGTACAGATGTTAGCAATGCAATTTGTTTATGAAACACTTGATAAGAACAGACGTTTCTGTCTATTCAGAGAAGATTGGGATTATGTTGATGAATTGTCGCCCATAAAGAGAAAACCTGTACAGAAGACTAAAAAGAAAAGACGATGAAAAAGATGAAAAACATTGCTGTAGTATTAAGAGGACATGTACGAACATGGAATTTTAATGCATCAAAAGTCTTTGACTTTTATAATAAGATTGCAGATAATGTTGATTATTACTTTACAACTTGGGATACATCTAGTATCGATGGCGTCAAAGAAACATTTGAATATCAAAATTTAATTCACTTTCAAATTATAAGTTCAGAACTAGATAATAGTATATTAGAAGGTGATCCAGAAGGCAAATATTATAATGGACATCTTGGTCCTGCTTTTATGAACACACTTATATTACCGTATAAAAGATTACGAGAAAAAGAATTAAATCGAAAATATGATTGTGTATTTGATACTAGACCTGATGTTATGCCAGTCAGACTCAAACACATTTGGGGAGACAGGGCAGGAATGCCAATAGAAATTATTCCACCGACAAAAAATACAGTCTACACAACAGGATTAGAACTACATACAAATCTAAGTGATCATAAACAAGGTAAAGATATTGCCATACAAGATTGGTTCTTATACTGCGACAGTGATACGTTTGAAAAAACAACGTTAAGATATCATTCAGACAAATATGTATATGAACTAGGCAATGGTCCTGGGACCCAGATAGAGTTAAGAGAATACTTTAGTCAAAATGAAATGTCGTTGTGTGTTACTGATTGGGTCAAAGCATATATGATAAGACCCAATGCATTTAAACTTGACTGGAAAGATCAGAGGGATAATGACAAAATAATAGATTCAATAAGTGAATGGCCAACATTAGATTCTGAAACAAAAACCAATTTGTGTGAACACTATGGCGTATCTATAAATGATTACAAAGATACACCTTCTATTACTTGTAAGATTTAAGTAATTCTTCTAATAACTTCGGTTGTCTATGTCTGACATCTGCTTCCCATGGTAACATTTGATAGTCTCTCCAATGCATGTCTTCTAAGTTAAGTTCATAAGGAAGAGTATCCCAAATAAATATACCATCGTGTGTAATCATTAGTTTACCTTCATGCATTTGATTCACATGTATTAGTTCATGTACGAGAGGTATCATTAGATCGTTTACACGTAACTGTGAGTTAAGTCTGACTAACTTGTTACTTTTGTTATCTAATGTAGAGTCTCCGTATACATTGCTAGGCATTGCTACAAACTCTATAGTTAAAGAGTCAGGTAACGACATTAATGCTGATACACCTTCACAAATTGAACGTGCTATTTTACATTTGATTGCGTAAGCATCTTCTTGGGGAACTATAAATTTTAATTGCATACTACTATTTACTGAATAAATATGATATATGGCTTCACTAACTGACTTTATTGTTAACTGGGGAGAAGTTGTAGAATTAGACTTCCCCAAAATGGACTTGAATAGAGTCAAAGACGTATGTGGTAAGCACCCAGGATGGAAAGAATATCAAGGTCATAAGAAGCCCAATAATCGACACGGCTTAAGTGTTACAAGTTTAGATGGTAAGTTTGACGGCCCTGATTTAAACAGTTTGAGAGAGTGGGATAGAATACATGGTGAGTCTTACAATGAAGGAGACTTCACAACTAGAACAAATGTCTGTGCATTGATACCAGAACTAGACGAATTTTTAAATTTTTGGGAACCTAATCTAGGTAGAACACATTTTTTAAGATTAGATAAAGGTGGATTTTTTCCACCGCATAGAGATAATGGTGCAATAGTAGCAGTACCAACATTTAGAATTCTTGTACCTATATATAACTTTGGTCCTAACGACATGAAGTGGATACAAGAAGATCGTGTGTTGAACTTAGAATTAGGTGCAACATATTTTATTAACACAAGCAGACTACATAGTTTGTTTAGTTTTGTTGATAATTGTTTAATGTTAGTATTAAACATTAACACAGATGAACATATATTAAATAAAATGGTGAAAAAAGTTGTCGCAATATAAAACAGTTCCTTTTTATAATAATTGGTTAGATACTTCAGGGTTTCTTAATGAAAATGGTAAGGGAAATAAAATTAATGTTCCTATAAAAACTATACAAGAATTAGAAAATTTTACTGACGAGAAATTAAAGAAGTGGAGAATAGAAGCCGCAGAAAGATGTCATGCAACACTGGGTCAGTTTCCAGCATTATGTTTTAGTGGTGGCATCGATAGTCAAGCAATGTTACATTGTTTTGCAGAAGCAGATTTAGAGGCTCATGTTATTATCTTTACGTTTAAAGATGGCTTAAACAAACATGATGTAGATCATGCTAAAGCATACTGTCATACATTTGACATACCTTACAGAGAAATAGAATTTGATATTGTGTCATTTTTAACTAGAGACAATCTAGCAATGACAGAACAATATGGTGGACTTAGTCCACAGTTTAATACACATTATAGATTTGTAGAAATCTTAACTCATATGGGTTATACAGGTGTATGTTTTGGAGGAGGAGCGCCTGACAGAGTTAATGGAGACTATGGCACTAACTTTGAAAAAAATGCAATGCATTGGCTCAAATGCCATGATAAGTTTCAAATAGCAGTACAAGGTAGTTTTTTATCTTTTAGTCCTGAGTTAGCATTAGCACTCGCAGTCTCTACTCCTGAAGCAGGTGTTAAATTAGAAGAAGATCATGCAGATTGGGAAACATACAAAAAAATACGTCATGCAAAGTATGAGCAAAAGATTATTGGATACAAACGTATAGGTTTTGATATCATGCAACAAGATACTAAGTATACAGGATTTGAAAAAGTTAAAGATTTTTTTGAAGAAAAGACAGGAGATGGTTGGGCATTTGAAAGACAGTTCAGAGATCCATTAGCCAAGGGACCAAATGTCAATAAAGATATGAATGAGTATAAGATAGATTTAAAAGCAGAACAAAAAGTATTTTTAGATTCGATCTACTACAAGCACTTCCCCGCGAGGCCCTGATCCACGTCCTGGATTCGCAACTAAGTCAGCACCCACATAATTGATTGTTGATTTCTGATTAGTAGTTGCCCACAGTCTGTTATGCAAATGAATGTTATAAGACTTGTATGTAATACCATCTAGTCTTGGATCTTTATATGGATTTAAATGTGTTACGAGTATGCCGTAATGTTTGTGTGCAATTTCTTTAGTTTCCCAATCTCTAATCATGTCTTCTTGTTCTATGAATCTTTGTTGAATATATTCTTTAGTTGCCCACTTATCAATGTCTCCGTAAATTTTTAAATCTGTATCAGGCAAAATATCTGACTCTAAGTTATATACTGGAATCTGTCCTTCACTTATATTACAATAGAACCACGTATCTTCCCACTCACCTTCATAGTTGATAATATTAGGAAATCCAAACGCAGTCCATACAGAAATTGTTTGATTTGTTTGCAAAAGAATACTTAATCCATGTGGTGATCTAGGATCTTTCCAATGCAAATTGTCAGGCCAGTCTGGTTGTGCTAATCTTATGAGTATGCTGTCTTCATATTCATAATTACATTTATCTACGATACCTCTAAATCTTTCTTTATAACCTTCATTATAAACAAATTGTATATCGGGGTATTTCTCACACAATTCATACGCATATAACATGCTACGTTTACTATGTTCTGCTAAATTACCATTGAGTATAACTAAATCACAGTCAGGTAACTCTAAGTCAGCGGCTTCTGTTGGCTCGTTAAAACCGTAATTTAAATCATGTATTAGATGTACTTTGAAAGACATACAATTATTTAATCGATAAATAGTAATGTGAAATATATCTGTGCTTATCCTACAGTATTCTCTATTAGTGATAAATACAATATAGTTATGCACACAAATTTTGGAGCCCAAACACATGAGTAAATTAAAAGTTACATTTGACAGTGAAGCAAATGCAAAAGCATTCGCAGATAAGTGGAAACTGTCAACCCCTGAAGGGGACTCACTCGATTTAGAGTGGCATCTAGCCGAAGATGCAATCAAAGATACCTCTTGCTCCCTTGAGCAGAAAGATGAAGATGAACATGAATTCATCGTTAAAGGCGATAAAGCCACTATTGATGCACTTGACGGATCAAGTGTAGAAGAAGATTTAGGCAACGGTTTCTTTAGAGTTAAATCAACAAAAGGCTTAGCATTAGGTGAAGCAGTTGAAGGCATAGATATTTCAGATTCTCCAGTAGAGTTCTTGGCAACAAGTAGTCTTGGGGGAATGAATGTAGATTCAAGTTCTAGTACAGATCCTCTCAGTGCAGATGGTCAATGGGCACGTATTAGAGTTGCATCAACATATCGTCCACTAGTATCATCATATACAATGAATGATACAACTTATGTGCGAAAACCAGAACTATATATTATGGATACAGGCATTGACAAAACTCATCCAGAGTTTCAAGGTGCAGATTTAGAAATTGAAAATTGGTGGACTGTACCGGGCATATGGGAAGACGGAGATCAACTAGGTCACGGAACTTCAGTTGCATCAATGGCAGTAGGTACTAACTTAGGTATCTCAGATAATGTCAAACTTAAGGTAGCAAAAATTGCAGGTAATAAAATTGACGATGACGGTAAATTAATTGATCCAGGTGTAGGCAAACAAGCATCAATCTTAGAATTAGGTCAATGTTTAGATGCAATAGAAGCAGATTGTGTTGCAGATCCAGACACAACACGTATATTAAACATATCTTGGGGTGTTGCACGTTCATCATTCTTAGATGCAAAAATTGAATCATTAATAAGTGCAGGTGTAACAGTCATTGCGGCTGCTGGTAACAGTGGTATCGATGTTGAGTTAGTTACTCCAGCAGGCATAGACGGTTGTTTAACAGTCGGTGCTAGTGATAAGTATGATATCCCAGCAGGTTTCAACAACATCTCTCCTGGAGATGAAGATTTAACAACAGCGGCAGGTATGTCATTAGATTTATTTGCTCCAGGTGAAAGCATCATGGTAGCACATACTGCAGGATCAACAGAACAATACGGTATCACATCAGGTACATCGTTTGCGGCGCCTTTAGTTGCTGGCATATGTGGTGTAGTTGGATCAATGACATCAGGTATGGTAAGTTCTAATGAAATGAAAGAAACAATTATGACAACTGCGACTCCAAACGCATTGTTATTTGAAGATACTACATTTACTGAAAATCAAAATAGATTGGCATATGTATTCACTGCTGATCCACTTGCTAATTACAAAGAATCAGGAATGGTTTCATATCTTGGCGTAGTTAATAACGGTGATGACGATAGTCCGATGGTTGTTGATATAAATTCAAACTTAAACTTTTCAACTTGGCTTAAATTATATCCAGAAGATAAACCTTCTTACTCATTTAAATTTGTAGACCCTGCGATAGAAGCAAAATATGCTCCTTATATGTCTATTGATTCTGAGACAGGTCTTATTTCTATTACGACTGCTAAAGAAGTTGTACTACCCGAAGATACTAAATTAGAAATGGTAGAGTTTGTTGGTCATGGAGAAACAAGCAAAGTTAAATTGTCAACTAATAATATTTTTTACTTCCACACTAACGAATGG
>Ga0213869_10000141_pt1 | contig 56694 bp, 34 predicted proteins | sample PICome_10_FD_160083 | JGI IMG/M metagenome (GOLD analysis project Ga0213869, IMG submission 160083) | Coastal seawater microbial communities near Pivers Island, North Carolina, United States - PICO132 | ecosystem: Environmental > Aquatic > Marine > Coastal | place: USA: North Carolina... | reverse complement strand
TTCTTTTAGTTGATTTAAATCGATTGATTTTCTGCTAGTGCCATTGCCTAGCACAAATGCTGTTTTTTTCAATAATTAAACTCCGCCAGCTTCTGCGTTTGCTGCTAATCCATACATTTGCTTTACGAACTCTTGTTCTTTACGCTTTTCTTCTGTATGTAGCTCAGATGCTTTGCGGATTCTATTGATTTGGCTTAGAGTTAACCGTGTTTTGCGAGTATCGTCTTTTTTCATAGGCGAGTCATCATAGTCTGCCTCGTAGCGTTTGTCTTCTACAGAGTCAACAGTTTCCGGGTCGTGATAAAATAATTCTCTAAGTATCATATTGTATTTATATCGTTTGTTCAGTTCCTGGTGCCGGAGCTCCTAGCTCTTGTCCTGTAACAGTGTCAGGTGCTGTTCCGTCACCGCCGTCTTCGCCGCCAGCACCTTCAGGTGCTTCATCCTCTATTCCGCCTAAGTCATCTGCAATTCCTGCACTACTAATTCCTGCGTCGCGCATTTCTGAATTTGCATCTCCTGGAATTGGCTCAAGATTTTCTTCGTTTTCTTCGCGCCATAGACGTTCGTTCTCTGCAAGTTCTTCTTCTGACAATCCTAAGAAGCGTTGCATTGCAAAGCGATTTGAAATATAAGGAATAGCACTCATCTGTGTGTATGTTGGTACACGAGCATTATCAATTTCAGCTTGTCTATAACTTGCAAAGTTTTGCGGTGGTTGAAATTTAAGATCAAACATTGCAGTGTCAATGTTTACACCTTTTTCGAGTAAGTAGCGTTTAAACTCTGTGTCAAACTCTTCAACAACTAAGTTTTGCAAACGTTCACAATAGGTATTAAAGCGTAGCTCTTGGATATAAGCTGTTCCCACTCTGCCATCATTATATTGCGAAGCTGAATCATCTGCTCCAGTTGGTAAGTACGAACTTGGGATACGTAAGCCGCGTACCAACTTATTAGTAAAGTATCTAAGGTCATCAATCTCTCCTAAGTTTGTACCGCCTGGAAGTGTTTCAACTTTAGAACCTCTACCTTCTGCTGTTTGAGGGAAGAAGTAGTCTTCGTTGATTGACAAGGGGTTATATGAACTGTCTATAACATTTTGGCCGCCCCCTGTTGACGATGGGATACGTCTTTGATGTATTTCCGTTTTGACACGCTCGACAAATTGCATAGCAAGGTGACTTGGCATGTTACCCACATCAACGTAGAATACTCTGCGCTCAGGCGCACGTTGTACTCGATAGATAATAATCGCATCTTCAAGTAATTCTTTTTGTTTGTAAACTTTAAAAATAGTTTCAAGTAATGAATTACCAAATGGATAATTGTTATCTAAACCTTCACTTAGACTTAAATGCACAACGTGATCGGCATCAACTGTAAATTCACTATCATCAGTTGTAAATCTTGATCCGCTCATACTAGACTGCGGACCTACCATACCTTTGGCTCCGCCTCCGCCTACTGTGCTTGAACTACTATACTGTCCGCCGCCTGCAGGGCTCATGTTGCCGTTGTTTACATATGGAGTTGTTGCAATGCCGTCTTTAAAATTAAAGTTTACATTTCTAATAACATATTGCTCAGGAATTTTACCTTCTGATTCGTTTACAATAATTCGTGTTACGTTTGCAGGATCAACATGAAACCATTTTTTAGTTTCTGGATCTCGTAAGAAGAACTGATCTCCCATTTTAAATACGTTGCGTAATATTCTAAATATCTTTGTTTCAAAGTGTTGTAGTTTATTCCACTGTTGCAAATACTGCCCAATAATAGTAATCTCACTATTAGTTGCAGTTTTGCCTCTGTAGTCTACAAGGAACGGAGTATTGTTTTGTTTATTCTTTTGTGTGCAAAATTCAGCAAGAATATCAAGTGCAGCATTAACTTCACTGTCTTGATCCATAGTATTGTATTGTCCGTAGCGTTCAACACGATTAGGAGAGCCTACATAAACATCAGGCAAATAACTTGAATAATTAGAGCGAGCAGGGCCAGCCATATTACCATTACCTCGACTGGTCAGCGGCGAATAGCTACCGTTTTGATTATCTCCTGTGGGTACTGGAGTAAAATATTTTTTCCAACTCATTTATTTTCCTTAACGTCCAACACTACTTACATTGCCTCGGGCTAAATTGCTTCCTACTATATTTCTTGTATTGCGTTCAACACCTATATCAATGTCACGCATCTCTCTTAATAATACTAGGACCTGATGCATAGTGTTATTTAACTGTTCTGTGCTCTGACTTGTACCGCTTGTGGATGCACTAATGCCACTTAAAAGCTCTCCTGCGTCTGCTCTACTTGTAAACGTTGTATCATTATCTTGAGACAACTCTTCGTTTAACTTGTTTAGAGCTTCGACTAATCCTTCTACTGCTTCAGTATAGTTTCTAACTGACGATACGTCAAGTGATTTTAGTGCGTCTATGTTGTCTTGTAGTGTAGGATTATTAACGGTTGCTAATTCTGCTGTTGAAAGAGGTGTTGCACCATTAGAATTAGCGTTACCGTTGGCAGCATCAGCAGCAATTTCATCTGGACTACGTCCTAGTAACCCAAATGTTAATCCGTTTATTACACTACTACCAGCGTTTCCAAAACTTTCGCCCATGCTTGCATTTGGATCAGCATTGAATCCTGATACTGCATCAAACGCACCCATTGCACCAGCAGCAATAAGTCCAACACCTGGAATAAATTTTGCGCCACGGCCTGCTAACCGAGCAAGTCTGCCTAATTTACTTCCGCCTGCGTCTGGTAATCGTGTAAATCTTCCAGTTTTAGGATCTCGGCCTACAGTTGGTCCCGGTGCAGTAGTTGTAGAAGGTCTCATTGCATTTCTTGCTGCGCCAAATGCTGCCGATGCACCAGCAACCATAGCAGCAGAAAGTGGGCCGCCTGCAACAAATAGAGCTGCTGCGCCTGCTATCATTGTTTGTGTAAAGAGACTTTGGTCACTCCACCAGGCTTTTACACCTTCAACTATAGCATCTCCAGCAGCTGATAATAGTGGAACTATTGCAGTTTCGATAAGGCCTCCTGAGCGATCTCTTTCTTGTCCAGGCATAAGTGGCCCTTGTATTTCTGTACCTAAGAAGAAATCTTTTATCACTCCAGATATAACATCAAGCGGATTTTTAGATGGATCTTTAAGGTTGTTAATAAACTCAAGTATACCAGGAGCAAGTGTATTGTTTATATAATCGCCTACTTTTGTAATTGCAGACATAAATCCACTTTCACCTAACGGTTCGCCAGCTTCGTCAACTGGTCCGCGTATAGCTTCGACCAATGCACTTAATGCAGGTGTAACTGCTTCCATCAGAGGAGTAATAATGCTGGTTTGAAATGCTGATTGCATCTGTGTTATTGTTGAATAGAAATCTGCCATAATTTTTGTTTCGGCGGCACGGGCGGCTGCTTCGGCGGCTGCGGCATCCATACCTGCTTGTGCTGCTGCTACATCTAGACGTCCTCGTTCGTCTAGATAAGCGTCCATTTTTAATCCTGAATTAGCAAAAATTTCATTTAGTGTAGCTGGTAAACCTTCTCCGCCAGCAGCAGCAACTTCAAGTAGTGTGCCAAGTCTAGCAGAGGCAGCATCCATACCTTGCATAACAGCAAGCTGTCTGTCTAATGACTGTTGTTCAAAATCAGCAGTTTTGACATTTTTATCATACACTGCATCAAGACCTTGGCCAAATACATTGAACGCTTCGCCGAATTGTGATTGATACAGAGCCATACCTTCAGTTAGAGGCGGCATGTTTAAAAATTGTTGTTGTAATGCTCTTACTGCATCTGGACCGGCAGATTGTGCATCTGCCATTAGTAGATTGAACTTATCACGTTCATCTTCAGTCAGAGTAGCAAGCTTCTTTTGCATTGCAATATCCATTTGCGCTACTGCAATCTTTTCTTGTTGACTTTTGACATCTTGACCTGTTAGTTTAGCAAGAGTCAACAAGTTTTTGGTGTACCCAGCTGCGGCTGCCGCTTGTTGTTTAGCAGACTGCTGTTGTCCTCGTTCGGTTCTACTACCAGCTCGTGTTAGATATTGGTAATCGATCAACGCTTCGTTTATATCTTGGAAGTTTAAACCCATATTCAGCAAGTCAGTTCTATTTGAACCAAGAGCTTTATTGAGCTTGACCATTTGCTGAGCACCTTGCGTTGCTGTGCCACCAAATGCTGCAAGTTTTTCACTATTTGCAACCACCATCGAAGTAAACTCGTCTAATGGCATCATAGCGCCTGCGGCTGTATTTCTTAGTTCAACAAGACTGTTGTTGAATGCAGCACCCGCCTGGGCAACATTTTGAAATGCAGTAAACGTATTATCAAACAATCCGGTTAGAATACCAAGCTGGTTTCCTATCAGCGGCAATTGACTTGCAAATGCAGTCATCGAAGTTTCACCGTTGATGAACGCTCTAGTCATTTCAGTGCCACTTCTTGCAAGAGCACCAAACGTTGACAATAGTGCTCCGCCTGCTGCGCTGCTGAGTTTCTTGAGTGCGCTAGTAGCTACATTTAGTGTTTTGGTATTCTTCTTTTGGGCATCCCTGTGTTTTGTACTAACTTTAATAGTATCTTCTGTTGCCGTACTCAGTGCTTTGAGTTTTTTGTTAACATCTTTAGGATCAATGCCGGCTTTTCTTGCCATCTTTTCTGTGACACTTAATAGATTGGCAAGAGTTACTTCACTTGCAACTCCTTCACCACCTACATTACCAATGTTTACTTCTTCAGCCACTATTTAATCCCTAAGTTATGTGCGCATATAAATAAGATAGATACATACTTATACATTGTATTTATACGGAGAGCATCATGCCAGAATTTAACCCTGCGGAATTTAACACTAATATTGAGCAAAATCCTTTGCGTAAATATTTTCGTCAACCTAAAGTGTACATTACACTGCCTTCACGTGGAAAATTTTATCCAGAAGGTGTATTAAATATGCCAGAAACTGGCGAATTACCAGTGTTTGCAATGACAGCAAAGGATGAATTAATTATTAAAACTCCAGATGCTTTACTTAATGGTCAAGCAACAGTCGATGTTATTAAAAGTTGTATTCCAAATATTACTAACCCGTGGCTTATGCCTAGTGTTGACCTAGACGCTTGTCTTGTAGCAATAAGAATTGCTACGTATGGTGAAAAATTAGATATTACTACAAGAGTTCCTGTTCTTGGTGAAGAAAGAGAATTTAGTGTAGATCTAAGACAAATTTTAAATAAACTTGTAACTCCAGAATACGAAAATATATTAAAGTTAAATGATATTAACGTAGAGTTAAAGCCTCTCAGCTACAAAGAATTTACCGATAGCAATTTAAAAACTTTTGAAGAGCAACGTATCTTTAGTTTAGTTAATGACGATAATATGGATGACTCAGAAAAACTTAGTAGGTTTAGCGAAAGCTTTAAAAAGCTTACAGACCTAACTGTAAATATGTTGAGTAAAAGTATTGCTAAAATCCAAATAGGCGACGACGAAGTAACATCTCAATCTCACATTGAAGAATTTGTTGATAATGTTGATAAAGAATTTTTTAAAGGTATAACTGACCATTTAGAACAACAACGTAAAAAGTTTGCAATTGAGCCTATTAAAGTAAAAAGTAATGAGGAAGATGTTGCCGCTGGCGTTCCAGAAGAGTGGGAAGTACCAGTAACATTTGATCAATCAAATTTTTTCGAATAAGGATCTTAGCTTGGCCAGTGGCTGAGATCCTACAAGAAGTTAAAAACTACGAAAATCAACAAAAAGAACTTAAATCAGAAATAATGAGACTTTGTTGGTATATGCGTGGCGGCATAACACTAGACGAAGGATTTTGTCTATCTTTCGAAGATCGGCAGTTGATCAATGACATTATCAAAGACAACTTAGAAACAACTAAGAAAACTCAGATGCCATTCTTTTAAGCTTGTGGCTTTATTCTTACTCTTGGCTTTGATGACGGAGCAGGTTGCGCTTTAGCTGCTGGCTTTCTAGCGTTAGCAGAAATGTCTTTTTCAAGAGCAGCAAGTAAACGTCTTTTCTCTTTCATATTAAGTTGAGCAAACGCATCTTTAGTTTGAGCATACACAGTCTTTAATACTTTAGGATCAGTTGCCGGCTGTTCAGCTTTATCAGCAGCGCCTGCAACATTCTTACCACCCATTTTATCTTTAACTAACGTAGTAAAGATTGTTTGAATTCTTTTTGAATCCATAGGCTGTTTAGCATCAATTTTTTTAGTGTCTACTTTTTTAGATTGTAAAAATTGAATAACATCATCAGTAGTTGCAGTTTTAAATTTCTTGCCTTGAGTCCCTAACATACTTGCAAATTCAGTTGTTAAGTCTTGCACTGTTTGCTTTAAATCAGCAGCACCTGCTTTCTCAGCTCTCTTAATAGCTCTGCCTTGTTTAGTCAGAGGTATAAATTCATCAAGCTGTGATTCAACAAGTAAGTCATTCATTTTCATCGTGGTATTCCTTAATACTGTAATGTATTTATTTAACTGTTTGAATATCTACTTCGTAGATATTAGTTTTCGCTAACGCTCAAACTACATATACTTCGTTTTAATTAAATGATTTATATATGAACAAGCAATATTACGAATGTAATATTGTATTAATTTCATGTAGATTGTTTCAGTCAGACGGAACCTGTTACGGCCCCGTCGTCTAAAAAGATATAACTTCATGTGAGTCTTATCCAGCCATAGACATTGGAAGTAGGTGTTTGTTATACTGCTACACAATGGGCTCTGACCTTTCCCAACCTACGTCGACATCGTTGTTTCCAACTACCTCTCGCTTCGTTCCTGTTGCTAAAGAGTTTTTATGTGTAATGTGCAGTTTTTCGACAGCCAACAATCTATCTATACCAACCTGTGAGCCCAATTTGTTTGATGGCTTCCTCCCTCTGGGGAGTCGATCAGTATGTTACGTGTGCTCCTATACGGTAGCTTTTTCCACAGCGGTATTTTCGAACTAGCCCGCCAACCTTATGTGTTGGATTGTTTTGCCTGGATGTGATGTTCTAGCAATGCCTGTTTGAGTTTGTCTGAGCCGCCAACTCTAACATTAATGATTCCATTGTAGTAATCATCTGTTTCGAGTACTCTACGATCAAACTGTTCTCGTGCCTCTATGTAGGACATTTCGCCTCTACCTTTACATAGGTATAATATTTCTCTTGTAAACTTATCTTCGCCTAGTGCCGCTACGTCTGCATTTAATCTATCACTGGATCCGTAATAGTCTCTCCAGTCGCTTTCTTTGTAGCCGCGTCTTTTATTTTTCTTGCCTTTTAGGGGTGGCTTAGTAGTTTTAAACTTTGCTAGTTTCTTGCCTATGTATTTTTGGCCTGTAGTGGTATTGGTAATAAGATAAACAAATCCTTCATACTCGTCTGGTATAGTGTCAATTGTTTGTCCTCGGTAAGTCCACTGCATGAGTATACTTACCAGTGCCTGACTTATTTTAATTACTTTCTGGTTTGCCTTGTTGTGTTGTGTTTTTCATGTATTTCTTCTGCACGTTCTTTTGCTAATGCTCGAATATCGCGCAAGCATCTTCGTACTGTGCGATGTGTCCGCACACTGTTCATCTTTTCAAACTTCTCGTTTGCTTTAAAATAATCTAGATACGCTTTTATAAGCATATCATGTACGTCATCTTCTATCATTCCACTACCTCCAAGTCATTTGCATAACTTGTAAATCCATTTTCTTTTACAACTCTCAACACATGATTAACACGACCGATAAGTTCGTCCTTGTGCGAGATAAGATAGATGTTTTTGCTACGCTCTCTTGCCATCTTCTTGAGGACACTTAAACTATTTTCAACACCAGCAGTGTCCATGCCACTGTCGATAAGCTCGTCAATGAACAACAAGTTGATATTTTGATACAAGCTTTCCCAAACATCACGGAACGCAAAGCTGAGACCTAAGATAAGTCTGTTACGTTCGCCACGTGACAAGTTGTCAAAGTCTAAGTCCTGTCCTAGTTGAGTAATCTCAACATTCAAATCGTTTTGGAACAACACTTGATGTGGCAATCCTAGTTTGTCAAGATAATATGTAAGTCTATTGTTCAAGTACGCTAAGTTTTGATCAATAATCTTTTTTCGAATAAAACTATCTTTGTTTGTTAGCAACTTGAGCAAGAACTCTTGGTGTTCTTTGTAACTTGTAAGTTCGTTAACACTGTTCCAGTCTACTTTTTGAATAGCAGTTTCTTCTAGCTCAACAATTTGTGCAGCATATGGATCAGTTTCTTGACTTTTATCTTCAAGAGCTTTCTTTAGATTGTCTACATTGCTTCTGTGTTCGTATGCTTCTTTAGCAGTGTCATAGAATGTAGTGGGCTTACCGTTGATGTCACCAATTTCTTCAAGAGCAAGTGCAACATCTTTTACTTTTCCAGTAATTTCTGTTTGATAAGCAATAGCATCTTCTAGTTCCTTGCCTTTACGTTCTGCAATCTCTGCTTTTTTGTCTGCATGAAGTTCTTGACCACAAGTATAACAAGTAGCATCTTCTAGTTCTGCAATATCTTTTTCTGCTTTGGTTACACTTTTGTCAGCACGTTGCAGTGCAGGCTCAAGTGTGCCTAATTCTTTTCTAAGAGCAAGGATGGCATTGTTATGCTCAGTCCAGTTTGCTAATTTTTCGTGTGCATCCAGTTCAGTTTCAATGTCTAACTTCTCTAATTCTTCAATTGCACCTGCAAGTTTGTCTTGATCTTGCTTGTTCTTTGCAATCCATGCACGTTGTGTTCTTCTAAGTCCGTCGATGCTACCTTCAATCTTCTCATTAGCTGTTTGAATAGCGTTGATCTTTAGAGTTTCTTCAGTGATAGCATCTTTTGTCTGACGTGTTTGTTCTTTTAGTGCATCAGCCTTCTCTGAAAGGATAGTAATACCTAACAACTGTTCAATAATCTGTCTTTGATCGTTAACTCTCATACTCAAGAACGGTTCTGTGTAGGTATTCAGTGCAACAATGTGCTTAAACATGTCATGACTCATGCCTAACAGTGTGTTTACATCGTCTTGTGTCTGTCTACTGTCGCCTTGTGACTCATCTACCAACTTTTCTTGATCATTCATATAGAATTTAAAGATATTTGGTGAACGTCCACGTTCAATACGATAATTATTGCCGTCTTTTTCAAATTGAAGCGTAACTAACATGCCTTTTGAGTTAGTTTTGTTAATAAGATTGTTACGTTTGATATTAGTTAACGCTTGTCCATATAATGCATAGCTCAATGCGTTAATAATAGTAGTTTTACCAGTACCATTACGTGATCCACTGTCATCGCCACCTTGATCTAAGTTCTCACCTAGTACAAGTGTTAATTGTTCGTGGTCAAAATCTACTGCTTGAGTCTGATTGCCCACACTCATGAAGTTTTTTACGGTTAAGTCTTTGATCTTAATCATTTAGTGGTCTAATCCATTATAAATCTGTAGCAACATACTTTTATCATAGTTGTTAGTGTCTAGTTCTGCAATTTCGTTGCTTACTATTTGATCTACACTTTCAAACTGTGCAATATCAAGCTCTGTACTCATTTCTTCTAGTTGTTTTTGCGGAATCAGTGTAATTTCGCGACATCCGTAGTTGTTAATGAATGTTTCTTTGATAAAACTTGCTTCTTCGTAGCTAATAGGCAAGTCAAGTGTTACACGCAGGTACATTTTACTCTTAATAAAGGTATCTGCATTGTCAATCAAGTGACTAAGGGTAACAGTACGGTACTTAGGACAATCAGGCCAGTTAATAAACTCTGGTTCTAGGTTATTTTCCTTGTCAAGTATCATCATACCACGGTCGTCATCGCCTACATCAGCATAATTGTGCGGAAATGCATTGCCGATATAGTGAATAGCACCTTGTTTTTGTCTTTTGTGGAAGTGTCCGCTAAAAACATAGTCTTGATGCTTAAAATGCTCAGGTTTTAAGTCACCGTGATCTGGCATACGCACTAGAGCGTTCATATAGAAGCTAGGAAGTTCAAAGTGACCAAACAAATACTTTGTTTTTATGTCACTCATCTTCTTCCACTCGTCTCCAACCAGCCAAGGAACAAGTGCAACGTCATCTTCAATAAGAATTTCGTCTACAAATGTAATTCCTGGAATGTGTTTAGCAAAAGCAGTACTGTTAACGTCACGTTTGTCTTTATAATACAAGTCGTGATTACCATCAAAGAAGTAAAACTTCTCAAATGCAGCACCTAGCTTCTCCATGCTTCTGATTGTTGCATCCATAGTGGTAAGATTAAGTGAATTACGATTGTGATGCCAGTCTCCGCAAAAGATGCCAGTCTCGCAACCGGCAGCTTGTGCTTGTTCTATATACCAATCAATAAATTCTTCGCAATCTTCGTTATGAACACGACTATTGCCCTTCAAACCAAAATGGATGTCCGTAAACACCGCAGCTTTTTTAAACAAAGAGTATCCTCCATATATACTTGTTAAAGTATATAGTAAATATTAACAGTTGTCAACCTATTTTTTGGCATTTGTGTATTCTGTTAATGGTGCTTCTTCGTTTCGCTTCACACTTGCTTCCCATTCGCCTGCATTTTGCCGCGTGTAACTTGGATTCAAGTCGTTCATTTCAAGAATGTCATCTCTAATATTTTGATTGCGTTTTTCTATGTTGATAACACGAACAAAACTATTAGTAACTGCTGCTGTGTAGTAAGCAAACGGATTATCTGACTTAGATTCATCAAATTGTAGTCCAATTTGTGAAAGTTGCAAGATAGCTTGACCTTTCATTTCGTCATTGTAAGTGTAACCACGAACATTGCCGCGAGTAGCATAACGATCAACAAGTTTTAACCACATCATAGCAAGTTTGTCTGTTGCTTTACCATGTTGATGACTAAAATGTCCGTTGTCCATGCCGCCTACCCAGTGACTTTTGCCTACTAGTACAATTTCGCCTTCGTCGTTATATTTGTAATGTTGAAAGGGAGGAAACGGAAGTTTAACTCGTGTATCGGCAACAGTCTTTGGGTTCTTTTTACGACCTGGCTCTTCTGGAATATGATCAAACGTCATTACACGGAAGATTAGTTCTTCTTTTGTAATTTCAGATGCAAGTGTTTCGCACTCTGCTTGCTTAACCTTCTCCCCGAGTCCTTTACGACGTTCGTATTCAGCAGATGATAGCTTTTTTGCTTTGTTACGCTTTGCTTCTGCAACAGTCAAACGGTTAATTTTGTCAACACTTGGCAGAATAATATCGTAATCTGCATATTCTGGTGCAAGATAGCTGTTGAATTGATTTTTTGATTTGTGTATTTCTTTAAGTATATCTTTATTATTCAGATAATTTTTAGGTCTCATTGACATCTCCGGTTATGTTATATATATTATAATATACTCTGTTAATTTTGTCAACTAAATAGTAGTGTAGGAGATACGATAATTATGCCGTTTAAAATTAATTTCGATGCAAGCAACTTTGTTAGTAGTATTGTCAGCGATGCAAAAAGTGCTGTTAAAGGCGCAATTGGTGATACCATTAATCAAAAGTTAGGCAGTCTCGGCCCACTTGGAAAACTTGCTGCAACATTTATCAACCAAACTGGCGGCTTCAACAGCGGCGGACCAAACAATAGAACAATATCACGTGCTATAATTTCGTCTAACAATTCAGTTTCGGATGCAAGTGACTGGCGTGTTAGTATTAGTGTTCCTGACGTTATTCTAGACAACGGTGACATACTAGCACCATTGAGGGAAGCTAGCGGGTCAAGTGCATTTAATACAGGAAACAGAATGATATTTCCGTTTAACCCTACAGTACTATTAAGTCATAGTGCAAACTACAGCCAAATACAACCTACACATACAAATTATCCTTACAATGCATATGAAAATAGTCAAGTTGATGCAATTACAATCACAGGCGAATTTTATCAAGAAAACGAAAACGATGCAAAGTATTGGATTGCATGTTTGCACTTTTTAAGAAGTGCAACTAAAATGTTTTATGGTAACAGTTATCCTTTAGGCAATCCGCCAGTAGTTTGTAGACTAAACGGTTATGGTAAACACGTTTTAAACAATATTCCTGTTGTAATTACAAACTTTACAACAGATTTACCAGTTGATGTAGATTATATACAGTGTACAGTAAATGGATTGCCAAACTATGTTCCTACACAAAGCTCTATTACAGTTACATTACAGCCACAGTATGCAAGACGTTCACAGTCAGGATTTAGTTTAAATCAATTTGCAAGCGGCGGGCATGTTAATGGCGATGAAGGATTTGTATAATGGAAAAAAATAGTTTAAGCCCGTATGCAAGAACGCCAATTAATAGAAACGGCTATCTAGATATATTATCTCCTAGACCTGTTCCTGTAAATCAGAATGATATATCTTTTGTAATTACAACTGAATTTACATATCGTCCAGATTTGTTAGCACACATTACTTACGGTAAAAAAGAATTATGGTGGGTATTTGCACAAAGAAATTTAGATACATTAAAAGATCCTATTTTTGATTTTGTAGCAGGTACAGAAATATATCTACCAGATCCAGCAGCATTACGCAATACATTAGGATTCTAATATGGCATTTAATTTAGGTGCATCTTTAAAAAGTAATTTAAAATCGTCAGTTGTAAACACTGTTAGTCAGCGCATTAGTTCTGCTGTATCAGGTGTCAATAGTCAATTAATTAATTCAGCATTATCGGGCGGTGACATCAAAGGTGCATTATTAGGTGCAGCACAAGGTGCTCTAGGAAATCAATTACTTGGCGGCATACAAACTAAGTTAGGCGGCTTAATTGCTAATGCAGAAGAACTAACGGGATTACAAAATAATGCTCTAAAAATTGTAGAACGTGGTGTAGCAGACTTAGCAGGTATAGTAGGCGGCGAATACGGATTACAATTAGAACAATTTAGAGAATTATCTGAACGCAGTGTTGCTGTTGATACCTTTTTAGATAGTGGGTTTAGACCTTCTTATAAAGGAGATGATAGTTCTGCAAGCAAAATACCTAATCCTCTAAGAAATCACAATGGATTTAATTATTTTATAACACTAGGAGTTCTTGATCCTACAGAATATAACAATCCGGAGCTGTATAGAAGTGCAGGCGGCTTTAAAAATTATGTAATACAAAGCAGTGGCGGAAATTTAAACAAGCGTTATCAAGTGTTTGACGAAACAGGCGGCGGATCAAGTGATCACGCAGAATATTATATTGACGATATTAATTTAGATAGTATTGTTGCTCCAAATCCAAATACTAGATTAACATTGGGCACTAGTTTAACATTTACTGTTATTGAACCTTATAGTATGGGAAATTTTATTCAAGCAGTTATTGGATCTGCAAGCGCCGCTGGATATAGTGGCTATACTCAAGCACCGTTTTGTTTGAAAATTGATTTTGTTGGATGGAATCAAGACGGTTCTACTGATGCAAACTTTATAGGACAACCGATGTTCGTGCCTATACAAATAATCAATATGGATTTTAATGTTTCAGGTCAAGGCAGTAAATATGAAGTAAAAGCAGTACCAATGAGCGAAACAGGGCTTTCTGATAATATTAATAAAATTAATAGTTCTGTTCGAGCTGCTGGCACATTATGTCATGAAGTGTTGGAAACAAACGATCAATCGTTAACAGGGTCGATAAATAGAGCAATCGAAGATCTAGAAGAAGCAGGCGCACTTGCACCGTATGATAGATATGTAATTTGTTTTCCAAAAAATAGACAACTCTTACACGCGGCATTAACTGCTGGTAATGTTGACGAATCGGCATTCACTACATCACCAGAAGAACAAGAAGCAGAACGTAGAGGTTATACAGGACCAGATGATGGATTGCGCGGTTCGTTTAGTCCTACAACTATAACAGTTACTAAACCCAGCCAAACGTATGCTATATTAAAAAGTTTTGCCGAAGACACCAATCAAATGAATGCAATTGGAATAAGTCCAATAAATCAAGACACTAATGCACCCGGGTCATCAGGAGAAGCAGAGCCGGCAGCAGCAACTGATCCAGAATCTGGACTTGTTGATCCTGGTAATCAAGCAACACAGCCTATTGATAAGACTAGAGAACTACAATTTAATCAAAACGAGCGAATAACAGATATTATCGAAAAAACTATAATGCAATCTGAATATGCTGCTGAACGTGCAACTCAAGAAACTACAAACGGATTAAACAAATGGTTTAGAATTGACACTCATGTTTATTTTGATGAAAGCCCGTTGACTGAAGCAACAATGGGCCGCCGTCCAAAAGTTTATGTATATAGTGTTATCGAATACGAAGTAGACGAAGCAGTTACAATTAATAACAACAAACGTGCGACAAATAACGCTGGCCTAAGAAAGATGGCAGTGAAAGAATATAATTATATCTACACTGGCAAAAATGAAGATGTATTAAATTTTAATATTAATTTTAATAATGCATTTATGATGGCAGCATATGCAGATTTAGGCATGAATACTGCGCCCTTGCGTGATCCAGACGGAGCAAAAACTACTTCTTCAGGGAATGGAACAGACAGTGGCACAACAACTATGCAAACAGGAGATTTAAACTCTGCAAATGAAGCAATGGGCGGAACACAACAGATTACACAAGTAGCACTTCCGTCAGCCACCGGCAGCAATGATATCCGACGTAAAATTGCAGAAGTTTTTAATGATAAAATTACAAATATGACTGTAGATATGGTTACTGCGGAAATGGAAATAATGGGAGACCCGTATTTTATTCCACAACAAACAGGCAATCATGTTGCAGACAAAGGATCGAGCCCGAGTATAATGCAAGACGGTACTTTAAATGCGTTGGATCAATCAGTATTTTGTGTAGTAAATTTTAGAACTCCATTTGATTACCAAACAAAAGGAGCTACTATGGAATTCCCTCAGCTTGTTCCAGGTTTTAGTGGAATATACCAAATATGGGCAGTAGTTAATAACTTTAATCAAGGCAAGTTTACACAGACTCTTAAAATGATTAGACGCAGAGGTCAAGATGACGAAGCAACTACAGGTCCAAGCGGTGTAGTACAAGTTGATAATTCAGCAGCATTGAATAAAGATGGCGTACAATCAGACGGAACAGTTGGAGCATCAGCAACACCTGGGACCGATTGCGAACCTGCCCCTTCGCAAGACGATATAAGAAATTTAATGCCAGCAATTGATAATAAAATGAGCATGGATAATGCTGCAACACAGCAAGCACTGGAAACTGCACTTTCTAGTGCAACAAATGTATTAGGAAATATCGGTGCAGGACTTGAACAGGGTATAACAGGTACTCTTAATGAGATTACTGGAATTTCAGACAAAGCACTTGTTGCAATAGGCAGCGTATCAAGTGCAAGAATAAGAGGAGCATTACCTAATATAAGACCTGGCGACGAAACAAATGCACTTGATGCACTTGCTGCTGATCTTGAGATAGTTAATAAGGCAAGAGATGCTGCTACAGGTGCAGTAAATAATAAAATAAATTCAGTAACAGATGCAGCCAAAAATCGTGTTAGAAGTTTGTTAGGATAATACTATGTCAGAAGAAGATGTCGGCTTACCAGAAGAAAGCAGTAATAAGTTAGATCAAACAAATGCAGTTCCTGTAAGTACTGAAGGTCCTTGGAAAAATTCTGAAGATATGTGGACTTTTCAAAACTTTGCAGATATGGAAAAATATGGTCCAGATATTGTTAGTGGAAAACCTGGTAGTAGTGCAACAGTAGTATTAGTTATCGATAATGAAGATGCTGGACTGCCGAGTTATCAAAAAAACAAACACTACTGGATTTTAGAAAATGCAGATTACGACGCTGGATTTGTACAATTATATTTTCGACATAGTGTAGAATATTTTTCTATTCTAGTAGAAGAAGGTTCTGCAACTATGGAAGATTTCAAAACCGAATCAAATTTAAACTTCTTAGGCTCTGGCAGAATAAAAGTTGATACATTTCAGGGTTATCCTATCTATATTAGAGATCCGGCAATCGATGACAATCGTCCAGAATCACAGACTGGGTCTACTACCGGAGCAACTACAGGCACAACAGTTGAAACAACCACTACTGCAAAACCAGGCGCCGCAGGCGTTGTTACAGAAAGCCAAACCATACCTGCAGAAGTTGGATTAGATGCATTTGGAGGTGCAGGACCGGCAGTTACAGAAGCTGATGTCAGCTTAGATGCATTTGGAGGTGCAGGACCGGCAGTAGTATCAGGAGCTACTGGAAAAATTGAATCAGACGGTCCAAGACCGTGTTTACCACAAAATATGGGATCAGGTTCAGGCGCAACTCCGCCTGCGTCAGTGCCTTATGATGATGCTATATTAAGACAAGCTAGAGCAGCAGCCGCTGCACCTGCATCAGTAATTCCTAGTGCCAGAGGAGGCAGAGGCAACGGGGCAGCTGAATTAGCGCAACGTAGAGCAGATGCTGCTGCTACAGCAACAGCGCCTACTACAGTTACACAGCCTCCGTCGACTCCTACAAGTTCAGCTACAGCAAAGCCACGCCCTCCAAACGTATATATATACGAGCCTATCACTCCAGGATTTGATAGATATGATTTTAATACAGGAAAAAAAGTGTATACTCCTAACAACGGACCAAGTAGAAATAATAGCGGACAAACTGTAACACCATCACAAGGCCCGTCGACTATGTCGTCTGCTGCTAGTGCAGAAGCAGCAGGATTTGGCTCTTCTCAATACGGTGAGTTTGGCCCACCAGTAACTGCACGTAATCCAAGACAAACAGGACCATTTTAAAAATGTCAAACGGAAATTATACAAGAACTACTAGTTCGCAAACAACTGGATTTAGAAATTCAGGTCCCTATGAAGCTATTGTAGTTAATAACTTAGATACAAAATATATGGGCGGACTTGTTGTTGAATTATTGCGTTACACTAGTTCAGGTGGCACGCCTGAACGTAGCGGACAACTATTAAACGTAAAATACCTTAGTCCTTTTTACGGAGTCACTCCAAATGCTGCACTTACTGCAAATGACGGATATGAGCATACACAAAAAAGTTATGGCATGTGGATGGTTCCGCCAGACGTAGGCACAAAAGTTCTTGTAATCTTTGCAGAAGGCAATCCTAATTTTGGTTATTGGATAGGATGTATACCAGCAGATTATATGAATTTTATGGTTCCTGATGGCAGAGCATCAACTGAAAATACAACAGGAATAACGCCTCCAAGTTTAAGAGGACGCAAATTGCCAACAGGCGAGTACAACAAAGCAATTGAAACTGGCTCAAGAGTTGATCCTACTCTTTTTGAAAAACCTTACAATAAAGATTTTGCAGAAACTCTTGAAATACAAGGATTGCTAAACGACGAAATTAGAGGAACAACCACAAGTAGTGCAAGACGAGAAATACCAAGTATGGTATTTGGTATAAGCACACCTGGTCCTAAGGATCGCCGAGACGGATCGCCTACATCAGAAATCGGCACCAAAGGACAGAAAGTTTCTTCTCCATCTAATAGATTAGGCGGCTCGTCAATTGTAATGGATGATGGCGACGAGCGTTTTGTACGTGCAACACATGCAGAAGACGGCCCACCAATTTATAAAAACAAAGGCGCAAACGAACCAGGCGGCGACAGAACTATACCCCAAAATGAATTATTACGTCTAAGAACACGTACTGGTCATCAGATACTAATGAATAATTCAGAAGATTTGATTTATATCGGAAATGCTCGCGGCACTACTTGGATCGAAATGACCAGTGATGGTAAAATTGACATCTATGCACACGATAGTGTTAGTATTAGCACTGATAATGATTTAAACATTAATGCTGAACGTGATATAAACATGGAAGCAGGAAGAAATGTTAATATCAAAGCAGCAGGGCGTAATACTTCTGGAGTAGAATCTGGCAGAGTACAGATTGAATCTAAAAATAATTTTAACCTGCATGTTGGTAAAGATAGTAAAATTACTGTAGGACAGAATCAACATATAAAAGTAAAGGCAAATCAATATATTGATACTACTGGAAACTTACATATCAAAACAGAACAAGATAATAGATTAACATCGACCAGCGGCAATACTTTTATTAACAGTGCAAAAGAACATAGAGAAACTGCAATATATGTACATATGAATGGACCAACTGCACCAGTTGCAAGTCCTGCAAGTGAGGTTCGAACTTTAACTGTAAACACATTACCGAAGGTAAAACCAGGCGGCCAAATATCAAGTGTTGAAAGTATACTTGCAAGGTCACCACAACATGAGCCTTGGCCTCATCATGAAAATTTAGATCCGTTGTCGTTTAAGAAAATTCAAACAGATAGAGACGCACCTGGAGCACTTCCTAGTGCAGATCGTGTACTTACTCCGGATACCTTTAACAAGAATTTACAAGGTAGAAAGTCAAGTGCATTTGTGCAAGGAAGCGGCGGCAACGTTAGCACAGGAAATGCAGGTCGTCCAGGCAGCAATGGACAACCTGGTGTACCACCTGGTGATTATTCAAGCGATTATACATTCGATGATAATATTGGTGCATTGAGTGAGCGGTATGAATCTCGAGGCAATCCTGCAATTATAGGCTGGGATAGCACAGGCGGCTGGAGTTACGGAAAATATCAATTAGCAGCAAACACCGGATCATTAAATGAATTCCACAATTGGTTAGCTACCGCTCATCCTGATTTAGAATCACAATTAGCAGCAGCCGGCGGGCCTACCGGCGCAAGAGCAGGCACAGATGCATACAAGGCAGCATGGGCACAGGTTATGGGAACAGCCGCAGGCAGCGCAGCACAAAGCGAATATGCAGGGATACAATACTATCTTCCTGGCATTAGACGAATTAAAAATGGAACAGGACTTGATCTCGAATTACGATCTTCAACTGTAAATCAAATGGGTTTTTCTACATCAATACAACACGGCGCTGGGGGTGCATCAAGCGTGTTTAGAAATGCATTAGAAACTTTAGGGTATCCGCCAAACACTCCTACCGCAACAGAGCCTACTGATGCTGCACTAATTAGAGCAGTTTATGCCCAACGACGAGCAGGAAACGGTGCAAGATATTTCCCCAGTAGTACACAAGCAGTTAGAAATAGTGTTGTTAACAGATTTCACAATGAAGAAGCAGATGCACTTAGAAGTTTAGAACAAGAAATTGCAGAAGCACAAGCAAATCCTCCAGTGTCAGATCCAACGGATAATAGTGCTGCTACAAGATCAGTTACACCTACAAGTAATGCACAATAATTAAGGTAAATATAGTATGAGCCAATTAGAAAAAAACTTATATAAACGTGTAACAGTAAACTCTACAGCTCAAACAGCATCTACTGGAAGAAAATACAGAGGATTTTCAACAGTTGCTGATGCTAAGAGTTTTAGTATATACGATTTTGAACTAATTAAACAAGATTTAATTAATCATTTTCATATACGTCAAACTGAAAAGCTAAGTGATCCTACATTTGGCACAATTATTTGGGATATATTATACGAACCGTTTACTATTGAAGTACAAGAAGCCATAATTGAAGACGTAACACGTATTATTAATTATGATCCTAGAATAAAAGCTGATGATATTATTATTGATACTTATGAACAAGGTATACAAATTGATTGCACAATTATAGTTTTGCCATTCGGTATAACAGATCAATTACGTTTTAAATTTGATAAAGAAAACGGCTTGCTTCAGTCTTAAAATTAAATACGCACTTTTTCCTATAAGATAAATATTATCAGTAAACAAGGAAATGCACATGTCTTCAAATGATAGACAGTCAAGGCTACTAGTAGCTGAGGACTGGAAAAGAATTTACCAATCATTCCGTAACGCTGATTTTCAAAGTTATGACTTTGACAATCTACGCCGTACGATGATCAACTACTTACGTCAGAATTATCCAGAAGATTTTAACGACTATATTGAGTCTAGCGAATATCTTGCACTAATTGATATGATTGCATTCCTTGGGCAAAACTTATCATTCCGTATTGATTTAAACGCACGTGAAAACTTCCTTGAAACGGCAGAACGCAGAGAAAGCGTATTACGTCTTGCACGTATGCTGTCATATAACCCTCGCAGAAATCAAGCAGCAAACGGTTTACTAAAATTTGACACAATTAAAACAACTGAAAATCTATTAGATTCAAATGGTTTAAATCTAGCAGGAATTACAATTAAGTGGAATGATCAAACTAACACAAATTATTTTGAACAATTTACAAAAATACTAAATTCAGCATTACCGCTTTCAAATTCAATAGGCAATCCTTTAAAATCTGCACTGATTGCAGATGTTCAAACACAAAAATATCGTTTAAATGCTACAAATACAGGGCAAGCAATTTATCCGTTTACTAAGCGTATTGAAGGCGTAGGCACACGTTTTGAAATTGTAAGTACTGATATCATAGATGACAGTATTTTAGAAGAAGCACCTTTACCAGGTAATAGTCCTGCGTTTCTATTTAGAGATGACGGCCAAGGTGCAGGTAGTTCAAACACTGGATTCTTTATGCATTTCCGTCAAGGTAAGCTTGAAACAGGTAATTTTAATGTTTCCAATCCAACACCAAATCAAGCAGTGCAAATTGATGCTGAAAATATTAATGACAGTGACGTATGGCTATTTTCATTAAACAGTGCAGGATTTGAAAATAACGAATGGACAAAAATTGATGCCGTAGAAGGCAACAACGTTATCTATAACAGTTTATTTAATAAAACTAGAGATGTCTTTGCTGTAACTAGTCGCATTGGAGATAGAATTAATTTAAACTTTAGTGACGGGGTTTTTGGTAATTTGCCTTCGGGAAATTTTAGAACTTATTATAGAACTAGTAATAATACAAGAAGTGTAATTACACCTAGTGCAGTTGGAACAGTAAGTATTGATATTCCTTATCAATCAAGAACTGGTGCACGACAAACACTTACTATTGGGTTTAAATTAAATTATACAATTAGCAACGGTACTGCTACTGAAACTAATACAGAAATTAAACAAAATGCACCTGCAACTTATTATACACAAAACAGATTAATTACAGGTGAAGATTATAATATTGGTCCTCTTGCTATTAGTCAAGATATTATTAAGACTAAAAGTTCAAACAGAATTTCAAGCGGAATAAGTCGTTTCTTTGATTTAAAAGATGCTAGTGGAAAATATTCAAATACTAGTTTGTTTGCTGATGATGGTGTGCTCTATAAAGAAGAATTTGTAGAAAAGCAGTCTTTTACGTTTGCAACTCAAACAGACATTGAAGGTGTTATATATAATACAATTGAAGGTATGTTAAGTAGTGTAAACGCTCAAAACTTTTATCTTGCAAAATATCCAAAAATTATTGTTAGTGACCTTAATGCATCGTGGCTACAGTCTAGCACTAGTACAAATCAAACTTTAGGGCTACTTCGAGATATTGATGAAAATCCTTATAACGTAGGTTCATTTACAGCTAATAGTTTACGTTTATTAGAAGCAGGAACTATGTTAAAATTTGTTGCACCAGAAGGCAAGCACTTTATGACTGATGGTACGTTAATGGACAATAGTGGAGTTGTAGATCATTTAGGAAAAACAACATACAAATGGGTAAAGGTTATTTCAGTAACAGGTAACGGGACTGTTATTGACGAAGACGGAATTGCGCCTATTGTAGTTAATGATGTATTGCCTTCTGATGCAATACTACAACAAATTGTTCCAAACTTTTCTAAAGTATTAATTAATGATATAAAAACACAATTAATTGATCAAGTTTTTGAGTACAATGATTTTGCGCTGCGTTATGATCAATATGATAGACAATGGAAAATAGTACTAGCAGAAAACATTAACACTCTTAATAAGTGGGCACCAGGTAAAGCAGGTGATACAACAGGTGAAAATCTTGATGCAAGTTGGATGTTATATTTTAAAACCGACGGAGAAAAATATACAATTACATACCGTAATTTAAGATATGTAATGGAAAGTGCAGACGAGATTAGATTCTTCTTTGATGCAGCTGATAAAATTTATGATCCGGCCACTGGTCAAATTGTTAGAGACAAAATTGATATTTTAAATATTAACAGAAAGCCTGGCGAACTGATTCCGTTTACTAGAGATTTTAGCTGGACAATTACTGACGCATACAGAGATGTAGAAGGATACTTAGACAGTCGTAAAATTCAAGTACAGTTTATTGACTTAGATGACGACGGCGTAGTTGATGATCCAGATATCTTTGAGCAAATTGTAGGCGAAGAAGACACTTCAATTTCTACAGCAGCTAAATTAATATTACAAAAGAAATATACAACAACTGACGGTGTAGAAGATTTTAAATATTTTGCAAATACAAATGCTGAAATTATTATTGTTCAAAATGAAGCATTAATTGCTCCTTATAGCAGCCGTTTAGAAGGACAAATATTTTATCTAATCGATGAAGGTATTTTTAGAAAACTTAATAAAGCACTAAACAATACAACAATTAATACAGACTATAAAGCATATTTTGGAAGAGCAGATTTAAAATTCCATTATATTCATGTTGCTGACAGTGGCTATAGGATAGATCCGAGTGCAAGTAATATTATCGATACTTATGTATTATCTAAAACATATGATACGCAAGTTAAACAATATATTGCTGGAACAACTTTAATACAACCTAAACCGCCTAGCAACGACGAATTGTTTAGAAGTTACGGAACAGAGATTAATAAGATTAAATCAATTAGCGACGAAATCATTTATCATCCAGTAAAGTACAAAATATTATTCGGTGATACGGCACCGGCTGATTTACAAGTTAAATTTAAGATTGTTAAAAATACTAACTTAGTTATTAATGACAATGAATTAAAATCACAAATTATCGAAGCGATTAACAAATTTTTTGATATTGAAAACTGGGACTTTGGAGAAACATTTTATTTCCAAGAACTTAGTGCCTATATTATGAATGAATTATCACCAAAGCTAGTAAGCATACTAATAGTACCAAGACAAACTACACAAAGTTTTGGTAGCTTATTTGAGATAAAAAGCGAACCCGACGAAATATTTGCAAGTGCTGCTAAAGTAAGTGATATTGAAACAATTGATCAGTTAACAGCAATTAACCTACAAGCAAGCGGTACAGTAATTAATAGTGTATCAACTGCTATAACATCAGGAATAACAAGTAGTGCATCAACATCTAATACATCAAGCAGTTCAAACACCGGTGGAGGTTATAGTTACTAATGGCTAAAAATGATCAAAACGAAAGCGCCCTGCCAGTACCAGGACAAAACAATAAAATTACTGCGAGTGATTTTTTACCTAAATTCTTTAGAACACAAGCAAATAAAAAGTTTTTACAAGGTACACTAGACCAGCTTATACAGCCAGGTGTTGCAGAAAAAATTAACGGCTACTATGGCAGAACAACTGCTAAAGCATATAAAACTACAGACAATTATATAGATGATGTAACTGCCGACAGAACAAACTATCAGTTAGAGCCTGCGACAGTTATCAAAGACAACTACAACAATGTAACTTTCTATAAAGACTATAATGATTATATTGGACAGTTAGGTGTATTTGGTGCAAACACAGACAATCATAGTAGATTAAACAGCCAAGAAACTTATGCATGGAACCCAAATATTGATTGGGACAAATTTGTAAACTTCCGTGAATACTATTGGATGCCAAATGGGCCTATTAGTATACCTGTAAGAGGTCAAAGTAGAGACATTGTTAGTACATATACTGTTACTACCGAGGATCAAGGCGATAACATTTCTTACGTGTTTAATGACGGATTAACACGTAATCCTAATTTAAAATTATATCGCGGCCAAACATATCGTTTTGAAATTGATGCACCTGGTCATCCTATGGCTATTGCTATTAGTAGAACATTTACTCCTGGTACTGCAATTTTAACAGCAGGAACAGAAGGACTACGTGCCGATGGATTATTTGATACAGTTCTGTACGGTAATGAATACGACCAAGGAGAATATATTATTCTACCAAGCGGCGGAAGTGTTACTTTTGCTGACGACGATAATGTTAGTACACTATATCCAGACGGTATTCGTAAGTTAGGTGAAGAAGGCGATGAAGTAGCAGTTGCATACATTGAAAAAGGCACAATTGAATTTACAATACCTTTTAATGCTCCTGACAGATTATTTTATATTAGTAAAAATGCTGTAGATACAAGTGGACAATTTAGAATTTATGACATTGAAGAAAATGCATTTCTTAATGTTGCTGAAGAAATATTAGGCAAGAAAACTTATTTAAGTGCAAACGGTGTTGAATTATCTAACGGAATGAAAATTAGATTTCAAGGTGATGTCTTACCCGTTGAGTATGAAACTAACGATTGGTATGTAGAAGGTGTTGGCGACAAAATTAAACTAATTAAGGACAGTAACTTAATTATTCCAGCAGCATACAATGATACAAAACGTATTGCATTTGACAGTGATAATTTTGATACGTTGCCATTTAGTGATGCAAGTGCATATGCAACAGAAAAAGATTACATTGTTGTTAATAGAGCTTCACTGGATAGAAATGCTTGGAGTCGTTATAATAGATGGCATCACAAAGACGTAATTATAAAAAGTTTTGAATATAATGATTTGCCAATTAACGTTGACGAATTAACTCGTGCAAAACGCCCAATTATTGAATTTGAAGCTGGACTAAAGTTAAATAATTTTGGAGCTGTTGCTAAACAAGATGTTGATTTAATTGACACTTTTACTACAGATGTTTTTAGTACAATCGAAGGACAATTAGGATATAATATTGACGGCGTAGAACTTGCTGACAATATGCGAGTATTGTTTGCAGCAGATACTGATATACTAGTAAGTGGAAAAATATATCAAGTAAAATTTGTTAATATCAGCAATAATAGACAAATTAGTTTAGTCGAAACTAACGATACTAATCCAATCGATCTTGAAACTGTATTAGTTACACAGGGTGTAAAAAATTCAGGTAAAAGTTACCACTATCAAGGCGGCAAATGGACACTTGCACAAGAAAAAACAACACGAAATCAAACTCCTATGTTCGAAGTATGTGATGTTAATGGGAATAATTATAGCGATGAAACATATTACGGATCGTCTACATTTAAAGGAACTAAACTATTTTCTTATGCACAAGGCGAAGGCACAGTTGATACTGAATTAGGCTTTGCACTAAGTTATAAATCTATCGAAAACTCCGGAGATATTGTATTTGATTTTAATCTATTAAATGATACATTTACATACCAAACAGAAGAAGATTTATATACACAAAAAATTGATAGTGGATATTTAAAAAAGTATAAAAGTTTAACTGATTTTTCATATGTTAATGGATTTAGTAGTACACCAACAATTAGTAAACAATATGTTATAACACAATATTCTGCATCAGATATCCAAAATAATAATTTTGTAATTAATTGTTATGACAACTCTAGTAGTATTACAGATTTAAAAGTAGTTGTGTTTGTTAATAATAAACTAAAATTAATTAATACTGATTACACAATTGACAAAAGCAATGATAACGTAGTGGTTGTTTTTAATAAACCTTTAGAAATAAATGATGTTATTAAGATTAAAACAGATACTAAAATTATAAAAAATACCAATGGCTATTATGAATTTCCGTATAACCTAGAACGTAATCCGTTAAATGATGATGTTAGTCAATTTACTCTTGGTGAAGTAATTGACCACGTTGATAGTATGTTGGAAGATATTCCTAGATATACTGGAAATTATTTAGGACAGAGCAATCTACGTGACTTAGGCGACCTTGATAAGTATGGCAAGCGTTTTGTTAAGCATAGTGGTACCATTAATTTACCGTTATATCATATAACAAATAAAAAATATAATATTATAAAAGCATTAAAATATTCAAATAAAGAGTATACAAGATATAAAAAAATATTTTTAGATACTGCTTCGTCTTTAGGGTATGATGGTCCTGTAAAACAACATGTTGATCTTATATTAAAAACAATTAATAGTGATAAGTTACAATCACAGCCATTTTATTTCTCAGATATGATTGCGACAGGAGCATTTAACAAAATTGAATATACTGTTTATGATGCAAGGACTCGTGATTATCCTGTTACTAATAATTTTAATTTAACTGATTTAAGTTCAAAAAGTATTCTTGTTTATTTAAACAATGAACAATTAACACACACCAAAGATTATAATTTTAATGTAGCAGGATACGTTTCGATTGATGCCGGACAAGTAGAAAATGATATAATTGAAATACACGAGTATGACAAAACCGACGGAAGTTTTATTGCACCTACTCCAAGTAAGCTAGGTTTATATCCAAAATACTATCCCGAATTAACTATTGACGACACAGTGCAAGCTACTGTTCCTGAAACATCTGGTCCGTTTAAAATATACGGCGAAGATGAAGCAACTGGTAACAGAGGTTGGTTCTATCCAGTATATACATCAAAGAGTGCAGCAGGCAAAGGCGCAGCATCGAAATCTTATACTTTTGTAGGTATGAATAAATTGTTTTATGTTCCTACCGAAGGTGCCATATTGGCAGGTAATGACGACATTGAAATAGATGAATATCCTATCGGTGTTGCATTTATTCGCGGACACGACGGCAGCTATATAAAAGCATATAAAGATTTTAGAGACGAATTGCTGTTGGAATTTGAAAAAAGAATTTTTAATAATATTAAAGCTGAATATTCGACTGATAGATTAGATGTTAATGCTTTTATCGGCGGCGAATTTAGAACAAATGAATTTACAAAAACAGAAATTGATAATACATTGATTGGCAATTTTCAAAGTTGGCTTTTAGAAAATTTAAATGACACAAATTATACTGATAATACGTTTTATGACAGAACTAATAATTGGACATTTAACTATAGTGAAACTAAGTCTCCATCCGGAAATATAAATCCAGGATTTTGGAGAAGTGTATATGTAAGAGCATTTGACACTGACCGTCCGCACAGTCATCCTTGGGAGATGCTTGGTATAACAACTAAACCAAACTGGTGGAATACAGTGTATGGTCCTGCTCCTTATACAGGCGATAACTTAGTACTTTGGAAAGATCTCGAAGAAGGAAAAATTGCAGAGCCTAATAATACAAGAATTAATCCTAAATATGCTCGCCCTGGGTTAACTAATTTTATCCCAGTTGATAGTACTGGAAAATTATTATCACCATTAGATTCAAGATATGCTAAAGATTTTGATATAAGAAGTGCAACTAATAATTTTAAATTTGGAGATTATACCCCTGTAGAAAATGCATGGCGCAGAAGTTCTGAATATCCGTTTTCAGTATTAACAACAATGTTGTTAAATCAACCTGCAAAAACTATGGGATTAGGGTTTGATATTTCAAGAATATCCAAAAATTTAGCAAATCAATGGGTTGATATAACAACTAACAAACCGATCGTTCTCAAAGATTTAAACTTACCGAATACATTTAAATCAGATGTTAGAACTAATACATCTGGATTAGTAAATTACATTTACAATCTAGTTGCAAGTGATATTCTAACAGTTTATGAAGATTATAAAACTGAATTAAAAAACATTACTAACCAACTTGCTATTAAAATTGCAGGGTTTACAAGTAAGGAAAAATTTAATCTAGTACTTGATAGTAGATCTCCTACACAATCTCTTACTCAAGATGGCATTTTTGTACCACAAGAAAATTATCAAGTTTTCTTAAATACAAGTAGTCCCAGCAAACTAGCAGTGTATAGTGGAATAGTAGTTGAACGGGCTGAACTAGGCTATATTGTTAGGGGTTATAATTTAGAAAAACCTTATTTTGAATATTATAGTTCAATACAGGATTCGTCAGCAAGTGTAGTAACAGTTGGCGGCATAAGTGAAAAAGTAGTTCTATGGGATTCAAATACTTCATACCTAAGTGGAGAAGTAATTTTACATAACAATGCTTACTACAGAGTTATTGATTCATTTACTAGTAGCAAAACATTTGATACAGACAATATTGTCAAACTTCCTGCATTGCCTCTTACCGGCGGCCGAACAGCAGAGTTTAAGAAAAACTTTGATACTACTTCAGTTAAACGTTTGCAATACGGAAGTCGTTTTAGTACAGCACAAGAAGTTGTTGACTTTATATTAGGTTATAGCGCACGACAACTAGAGATTGGATTTAGTTTTGAAAATGTTATTAGCGGCACTAATGAAGTTGAAAACTGGAATACAGCAGCAAAACAGTTCTTGTTCTGGACAACACAAGGATGGGCAAATAACTCGTTAATTGCCTTAAGTCCTGGTGCAAACTTAATAGAGTTTAAGAGAGATTACTATGTAGTTGATAATATTAAAGATGAATTTTACGGATATAATGTTTTCAAGGCAGACGGTTTATTTTTAGATTCTGAATTTAATAGTCTATTAAGAGATCAAAATAGCTTTGGTATTGAAACAGTAGGCACTGAAGAAGGATTATATCACGTTGCATTGCCATTAGTACAAAAAGAACATGTAGTATTACTTGATAATACTACAGACTTCAATGATACTATATATAATCCTGCAACTGGATATAGACAAGAGCGTATTCGTGTTAACGGTTATAGATCAGACAACTGGAACGGTGGATTAAATATTCCTGGATTTGTTTACGATGATGCAAGATTTACTGACTGGACTGCTTGGAAAGATTATCATATCGGTGACATTGTAAAATACAAACAATATTATTATGTAGCAACAATTAATGTATCAGGGTCACAAAACTTTAACTCTAATTTCTGGTATAGACTTAGCGAAAAGCCTGAGTCACAGTTGATGACTAACTTTGATTATAGAATTACACAGTTTACCGATTTTTACGATTTAGATTCAGATAGCTTTGATGTCGAACAGCAAACAATGGCACAGCATTTGATCGGATATCAAAAACGTCAATATCTTGCTAATATTATAAATGACGATGTAAGTCAATTTAAATTCTATAGAGGTGCGATAGCAGACAAAGGCACTCTAAATGTGTTTACTAAATTGTTTAATGCACTAGGCAATACAACTGACAATTTAGAATTCTATGAAGAGTGGGCAATTCAAGTTGGACGTTACGGTGCTGTTGATGATGTACAGCAGGTTGAATATAACTTGAAACAAGATAAAATGCAAGAATCTCCTCAAGCAGTTGAACTTGTAAACACATTACCTGCAACTAACTTTGATAAAATATACAGAATACTTCCAAATGAAGTATTTGATAAGCCTGCAGACTACGATCATGCACCATTTCCGACTAAACCTTTAACTAATGAGTATATTCGAACTTCAGGATATGTAAATGAAGATGATGTTGATTTTGTTGTAGGCAACTTATTAGATCTTGCATCAGTTAACACTAATTTAATCAGTCTTGGAAATACTATATGGGTAACAGACACAGACAATAAGTCTTGGACAGTAAAACAATTAATAAGATCAAAAGTTAATGTTATTGGTATAAACACTCTTATTACTGAAGTTGCTACAAACAGACTAAGGTTAGTTGAACTAACTTTAGACAAGTGGGCAATTGAAAACTTTGTTGTAGGAGATTACATCGGAGTTCGTGAAGCACAAACATATAATATTAACGGATTGTACGAGATTGATAGTATTAACCTTAATACTGTTAGAATTAGAGTTCCGTTAGATAACGAAATAACAGACCTTGAAGTAGAAAACAATGAAAGTTATGTAATATCTACATTAAGAACAATACGAGTTGATAATGTTGCCGAAATAAATGCTGCAACTAACCAAACAATATACGACAATCAAAAATTATGGATTGATACTTATAATGACGAATGGGCTGTTTTAGAAAATAATCCTGTATATCTAAATTCTCAATCTATTTTTAATACTTCGGAATATGATAGTACAGATCAAAAATTTAGTGATAGCGTTGCTATAACACATGATAACAATAATGTTTTTGTTTCAGCACCTGATGATGCAAATGGAAAAGTTTCTTATTATAGAAGAACTAGAGAACAAAATAATTTAATACTAGACCAAGAAATAATCTTTGAAGATGATAATTTATTTAATATCAGTAATATTAAATTTGGTAAAAGTATTTCAGTATCACCAGACGGCGAATACCTTGTTGTAGGTATACCAAATGCAAGTAGTGTGAAAACTAAACTAGCATATAAAATTGATGCTAATACTAGCCAAGAGACTTTTGATTTTCAACCAGATGCTACTTATACTAAAAATGATATTGTACGATATAGAGAAAGTTTATGGAAAACAAATAGAGAAATACTTCCAGCAATTGAAAATCAGCCTTTTAGTACATTTGATACATATATAAATATTGCTGCTCAAGCAGACAGCGATAGCACAACGTTAAATCTTTTAGTAGCCGGCGACCCAGGATTAGAAAATAATACAACAAGTCACTTACTAGTACGTGCTCCTAAAGATATGTATATTGGTACTAAACCAGGCGATATATTAAATTTATTTTGGAATCAGCGTAGCTATACATATCCTACACTTGATAATTACATCCCATTTGACGGGAATATTCCGTTAATCAATAAAGATTTTATATCTCAAGAACATACGATTGTTGAAAAAATTGACCATGTGTTATTTCTTGAAACATTTATATCCTTACCAGTTGTAGGATCTATTGTAACAACTAATACAGGTAGTGCCGAAGTAGCTTATGTAAGTACTCGTAGAGACAGTGCGGTTGTATACCTTAAAAATACAAACGGTGTATTTGATGTTACAGGCGAGCTGTTTATTGAAGAACTAGACTTTGTTGGATTTTATACTGAAGAGTTAACATATACACCTAGTGATGCAGTTGCTGGCTATTGGATGATTAACACTGGATTTGAATATTCAAACAACGGTATATATTATGATACTGGTCGTGGATTAGTTTATGCTGATATTAAACTACAAGGATCAGTAAGAGATCTTAACGAATACTATAACATTCAAGATACTGTTGGCGCAATTGGTGTATATGTAACTAACAAGAACCAAGCAAGTTACATCGAGCAATTATCATATCGAGGAGATCCAGCAGGAGCCGATGCACAAGATGGAGTCGAGCAAGATGTATTAAGTAACAAGTGGGTAGTTAGAGTTGGTAAAACTTATAGCGACACTTTAACAGTGGGCGATACTACTGAAATGAGATTATATAATCTTGACAATAGAATAATCGATGTTGCAGGAGCAGGCTTTACATATAACAATATAAACAAACAGCAGACTATTGTTGATCTATGGGACGGTTATATCGATTTTGAATTAAGCGAATTTGATTTCCAAGGGTTTGCATTTGAACCACAAGTTGGCGATATTGTTGAAGATATCCAATATCCAAGAGACGGTCAAGGCGGTTTAGCATTAACAAGCATTACTACTAGTAGTGCAGAAGTTATGTTTATGCAGAGAAAATTTAACAATGTTAGAATTTATTTAAAAGTATTAAGCGGCGAGTGGTTAGAACAATCAAATATCGGACGCTTTCAAATACGTAGAAAGGCAAACACGTCGTTGCGCGGCGCAACTGATGTAGATCGTGCAATTGGTACTATAACAGATATTAACAACAGTATAATACTAGGAAATTCTCTTGTAGGTAAATTAGTAGTATTTGAGAATACTACTAATTTTGACATTGTTGAAACTCCGAAAATCATTGACGAAGAATATTGGTTCTTTGATGAGACAACAGAATTGGGAATCGAACGTTTGCCAAACCCACCGTTTAGCTTAAACAAAGATTATATACAAATTTATAATATTCCAGCTAATGAATTCGGAACAGAAAAAACAATTGAAAATGAAGGTGCTGTTGCTATTTACAGAAAATTGCGCGATGGAACTTATAGATTCCAAAATGTTTTTGTTTCAGAGTATAGAGAAGCTAATAGAAACTTCGGCGAAACTGTTAAAATAGTACAAACAGGAAACTATTATACGTTATTAGTTAGCAGCAACAGTGTTGTACTACCAGGCGATGACTCTACTGAAAGAAGAGCTCATCCTGGATCAATTGAATTATTCCGCCATGGCACAAAACTAACTGATAGTTTCAAAGGCGAATATAAAATTACAGCTTACGAAGTTAATGATATTGTAATATACAAAGACAATTACTACATCTGCCAAAAAGCAACAACTAATTCACAAAATGTAATTACAGATCCGATTTATTGGAATAATATAAGTTGGAAACACGGTAAAGATTCAAATTACCGCGGCGTATTTGATAATACATACACTTATAAAAAAGAAAACATTGTTGTACAAGATAATAAATTATGGAAAGCTGCTACTAATATAGCAGTTGGAGCATCAATTCCTAGTGAATCAAATAACTCTTGGACTTTGTTGAGTACTAATATTGATTATGTAGGGTATTTGCCTAACTTAACAGCAAATGCATTTTATAACGAAGAAGTATTTGATCCTATTGAAAATATATTAGAATTTAGTAAGAATTTTGATATTAGTAACGATGCACAAGTACTAGTTGTAACAAGTAAACAGCAAGAAGCAGACAACGATAGTACTGTAAATACAAAACTTGTAATTTATCGTGCAGTAGGTGATCAGTTCCAAGTAGATCAAATAATAACCGCACCTGACAATGTTACAGCATGGGCAGATAAAGTTGCACTAAATCCTGCAGGAACGCAGCTGGCAATTAGTTCAATGTTAGTCGATACTAACAAAGTTAATCAAGGTGTTGTTTATGTATATACACAAACAGACGGCACGTTTGTATTAACACAAACCTTAACGCCACCACAAAATGAAGAAAGTGAAGGATTTGGATTTGGATTAGACTTTGGCACTGATAATTTAGTAGTATCGAGTTTAAATGGCGATCAAATTATTCCAACTACATTCGATGTAAGTGTATATGCTGAAACAGAAGATACAGTAACTACATTTGACAGAGATTTTACAAACTTTAGAAATGTTAAGTTAGACAAAGGTGTTGTTTATGTATACGAAGAAGTTAACGAAAGTCTAATCTATTCAGAGCAGTTTGTATATCCACTAACACAAACTACATTCGGCGAAAACATTTATGCTAATAGCAATCACGTTTATATTGGAATGCCAGATCAGTTCAACGATAGTACTAAGGGACAGTTACTAGACTTTAGAAAAAACAAAGGAGTGTTTGGTTGGAACATTCTTAAAGAAGGCATTACACCTGTAGATGTTGATAATATCCAAGGCGCCTTTTTATACAACAAGCGCGAAAATAGAATTGTAAGTTATATAGATTACATTGATCCAGTACAGGGTAAGATTGCAGGACCAGCTGATCAAGAAATTACATTCAAAACTCCGTTTGATCCAGCAGTATATAATACAGGTAATACATCGGATAGTTCAGTTGATCCTAACAGAGCATGGACTGATAAACACGTTGGGCAAGTATGGTGGAATATTGGTACTGCTAAATTTACACACGCTTATCAAGGTTCAACTACTTTCCAAAAAAATAATTGGAATAAACTAACACCTGGCGCAAGAATTGATGTATATGAGTGGGTAGAAAGTAACCTTATACCGAGCATTAGAGATGGCATTGCTGATACTCCTGATGGTATAGCTAACGGAATTAGTGGCACAAGTTTATTTGGTGACGCTAGGTATTCAACTAAAATAACCTATGATGAGTTTAGTAAAACTTTTAATAACAAATATTATTTCTGGATAGTCAATAGTGTTGTAGTTCCGGTGTTAGAGAATAGAAGATTAAGTATTCGCGACATTGCAGCTCTTATAGAAAATCCTAGAATACAGGCTTATCCATTCTTAAGCTTGCTTTCTAATAATAAATTTGTACTTAATAACTTTGACACATTTGTTGACAACGACGATCTAGTGTTGAATATTAAATATTCAACTGGACCTAAAAAATTACAAAACATACACAGCCAGTATAAACTAATATCAGACGGATTAGAAACAAGTAAGCCTGATCCTGATATTGAACGTAAGTGGTTTGACAGCTTAATTGGTTTTGATGACAATAATAGAATTGTACCTGATCCAACTATTACTGTTAAAAATCGTTACGGCGTACAAAACCGTCCAAGACAAAGTATGTTTGTCAATAGATTTGAAGCACTGAAACAAACTATTGAGAGAATAAATCTAAAACTTTCTGAAAATCTTATAGTAGACGAATATGATATTTCTTCACTAACACAGAAAGATACCTTGCCAACGCTAATATCAAAAGAATATGATCTAGCTATTGACACTTTTGCAGATCTTAAATTTGTAAGCACAAATAAAATTACTCCTGCGGTATTGACTCCTGTAATTACTAATGGTAGAATTTCGAGAATAAACATTACAGATTCAGGACGTGGTTATAAAGTTGCTCCTAGCTTTAAGATTAATGGAGAAGGTGTAGATGCAGATTTTGATATTATTATTAATAGCTTAGGTCAGATTACTGATGTTAATATTACTAATACAGGATCGGGTTATAATTCGTCTACAACAATTACAATTAGACCGTTTACTGTATTAATTAATGCAGACGAATCTGTACAAGATAAATGGGCATTGTATTCGTGGAACGGTACTGAATGGTATAGAAGAAAAATACAAAGTTATAATGTTGAGTTATACTGGAATTATATAGATTGGTACGCAGAAGGCTATAATCAATTTACAAATATTAATGATACAGTTCTAGGATCATACCAAATTCCATCACTAAGTAACAACATTGGAGATATTACAAAAATTGAAAATGTAGGATCTGGTGGTTGGTTATTACTTCGTAAAATTGATAATCAAGATAGTGAAGATTATACTATAAATTATGAAACAATTGGCCGTCAAAACGGCACAATACAATTTAAAGATACACTATATGATTATTCAAAAAACGCTGTAGGATATAGTAACCGCAGTTTTGATAGTAATTTCTTTGATAATAATCCGAGTGTTGAATTAAGAATTATACTCGAAACTATTAGAGATAAACTATTTACAAATGCTTTAGAAATTGAATACAATCAACTGTTTATGGCAGCGTTACGATATGTAATGTCAGAACAGCAATCAGTTGACTGGATGTTTAAAACTAGTTTTGTAAAAGCAAAACATAATAGAGAATCTTTAAGTCAACAAGATATAACATTTAATAACGATAATTTACAAAGCTATCAAGATTTTGTTGAAGAATTTAAACCGTATTCGACAAAAATTAGAGAGTTTGTTAGTGAATATACTGCTATTGATCCTACAAATAGTAGCATAAGTGATTTTGATCTACCACCTTTCTATAATAAACTTATAAAATCAATAGAATCAAGTAATGCAATTATTGTTGATAATGAAATACAAAAAGAAAATCTAGATATATCTGTTTATCCACGTAAAAATTGGAAAGATAATCTCGGATACCAAATAACAGAAATCCAATTAGGCAGTAGTGGCTCAGGATTTACATTTGAGCCTACTGTTACACTTGTAGGCGGGGGCGGCTCAGGCGCAACTGCAAAGGCATACTTAGGTTATGGCAAAATTACTAGCATCAAAATAACTAACCCAGGTAATGGATATACTAGTGCGCCTTCTGTTGTTATATCCGGCTCACAAGTAGAAACAGGTACTCCTGCGAGAGCAACAGCAGTACTGGGTAACGGTGTTGTAAGAACGCCGAGTATTAAAATTAAGTTTGACAGAACTAGCGGAACATTCACTTTTGATACATTAGCTAAAACAGAAACATTTACAGGAACAGGATTTGAAAATAGATTCTTCCTTGAATGGCCAATGGATCTTGACATTAAAAAAGTTAATGTTTACGTAGATAATATTTTACAATTGCGTAGCAAATATACATTTGAGAATATTAAAAACACAGATAAATCTTATGTAAGAGAACAAGGTAAAATATTATTTGCAACGCCTCCTAAGCTTAACTCTGTAATACGTGTTGAGTACAATATTCCGTTAAGCATGTTAAATGCAGAAGACAGAATTAAATTTGCTTACAATCCGATTGCAGGAATGTACGGCAACGACTTGGCACAGTTAATGACTGGTGTAGATTACGGCGGTGTTGAAGTACGCAGTTTTGACTTCTCGAGTCCAAGTGGGTTTGATAGTCTGCCATGGTACACAGATAACTGGGACGAGTTCGACGACACATTTGAAGACGAGGTATTTACAGCAGACGGCTCGACTATTGCAGTACAATTAAGTGCTCCTTTAGAAGATGGTGTTGTTTATAACTTATATAAAAACGGTGTAAGAATTGATGATCCTAATTATGATGCAGGAACTCCGACAAACGTGTATGCTATTACAAACAGCATTACAGGTGACGGCGTTACAGACATTGTTTATGTGCAGGATTTGGGAATAGAATTATTAGACAATGATGTATTTGTTGTAAGAAAAACAACAAGTGACGGTAGCGTTCTTCCTGATGCAGAAAGTTATGATACTGCGCTAACAGGCGGCGACTTAGCATATACAACAGCACGTGGTATAGCAGCAGAAGAAATTATTGTTGACGGTGACGGATTTGTTACTCCAACTACAAGCGCCGGTCCTGAAGAAGTTGTTCCTGGACAAGTCCTTGATACACTAGATATTAAAGTGTACACAAGAGATAGCCAAGGACAAGGAGTGATTAACAGCCAAAGTTATATTATGGACAGTACTGTAACTTATGATTTAGGTGTTACACCAAATAGTAGTGATGCAGTTATTGTAAAAGTTAATAATATTATACTTCCACAAACTGAGTACACTATTAATTGGAGTGCAAATACCGTAACACTTGATACAGCAGTTGTAGGCGCCGAGCTTAATATTGTAACAGTTTCCCAAGGTATACAAAATATATTAGACTTTGGACAACTTGTTGGTGATGGTTCAACTACAGAGTTTGAAACAACAGTTGACTGGGAAGAAAATGCAAGCGTGTATGCAAGCATTAATGGAGTACAACAAACAGTTGTAGCATTTAAATCAGACACTACATCTAAAACTGTTATTAGATTTGAGGAAGTAGTATTAAACGGTGCTGTAATTAATTATACTGTATTTTCAGCAGATGAACAAATTAATTATAGTCAAATTACCAAAGACGTATTTACAGGAGACGGATCTACTAGAGAGTTTACACTTGCAAGTGCGCCACTTTATGCGATTCCGAGTGAGCATAATATAATAGTTAAAGTTGACAATAAAATATTAAATGCAGGATATAATATTCAGTATACAATACCTGAAAACAATCAAAGAGAGTATCCATTAGAAATATTCCAAATGCCGCAAGGTAGTTTAGATGTTGCAGATGTTAAAATTTTCTTAAATGGAGAAGAGAAATTTACTCCTTTAGATTGGCGATTTGAAATAGCTAATAGTAGTATAACTCTTACTGACGATGTTGGTATTCCGGGTAATTTAATTGAAATGTATGTAATTACTGACGGCGATTATAGAATCAATGGTAAAAGTATTACTTTAGATACTGCTCCTATCAACGGTGCAGTAGTAGAAATAATACAATTTGCAAATCACGACTTATTAGGAATTGAACGTATTAATTACGATGTTGTATCGAGAACAACACTAATACCTGAAGATGTTGATTATATTACCTATAACAGATTAACAGTTGGCGAAGTTACATTACGTAAACCAGCAGTTGATGCACAGTATGTATGGGTAAGTGTAAACGGTGAACTATTAACACCTAGCGTAGACTATTCTGTAACTGACGACAAGTTAAAAGTACAACTAGTTAGACAGCCGGCAGCAAATGATGTTATTGATATTATACATTTTACAGCACCAGTTAGCAAGCCTAAATTTTCTTATAGACAATTTAAAGACATGCTTAATAGAACACATTTCAAACGTCTTGATAAATCTGCTGCTAAATTAGCACAATCATTAAATTATTATGATTTAAGAATTGAACTAGACGATGCAAGTGAATTATCAGAACCAAACAAAGGTCAAAACTTACCTGGTGTGATCTTTATTGAAGGCGAGCGTATTGAATACTTTGTAAAAGAAGAAAACACGCTACGTCAACTACGCAGAGGTACATTAGGTACTGGTGTTAAAGATACATATGCAACAGATACAAAAGTATTTGATCAAAACATAAGTAAAACTGTTCCGTATAAAGATCAAATTTTATCTTATAATGCATCTTATGTAGAGGATGGAACTAAAAAAATAGGAGCAGACGGTCTTACAGCAACGTTTGAGATTGGTTACCCAGTAGCATCGATTAATGAGATTGAAGTGTTTGTAGGCGGTGTGCGTATGCGTAAGACGGCACTAGATGTGTTTAACTATGCAACAGCATTAGATAGTCCAGACGGCGATACATCAGTTGCAGCAGACTTTACATTTAACGCAGATACAAATGAAATTACATTACTTACTACTCCTGCAAAAGATACACGAGTAACAGTTGTTAAGAAAGTAGGACAAAGTTGGACAATACTAGGTACAGCACTAGGTGATACAGAAAATTCAATTGCAAGATTCGTACGTGCCGGAACATCCGAGCTACCTGAATAAATACAGTATAGGAAACAAATAAATGAGCGATAACATGCAAGACACAAACGGAGTATTAGTTCAGGGACATATTAAGATATTCGACCCTGAATCACAAAAAGTTTATATTAATAAGCGTAATGCAATTCATTATGAAAATATGAGTATTGCATTAGCAGAAAGTTTGTCAAATGCTGGGCAAGGCTTTATATATGAAATGTCATTTGGCAACGGCGGCACAAGTGTCGATCCAACCGGTATTATTACATATCTAACGCCAAACAGTACTGGCACAAATGCAAGTCTATATAACCAAACCTATACTAAGGTTGTTGATGACAGAAGTGTAAATAATACAGATCCTGTACGTAATAAACTAGAAACAAGACATGTTAGTGGTACAAACTATACTGATATTGTAGTAAGTTGCTTGTTGGACTACGGCGAACCAAACGGCCAAGATGCATTTGATACAGCTAGTGCAACAGATAGTCCGTATGTGTTTGATGAATTAGGTTTAAGAAGTTACAGTACAAGCGGCACTGGCAAATTAATTACTCATGTTATTTTCCACCCTGTACAAAAGTCGCTCAACAGATTAATTCAAATCGACTACACAGTGCGTGTACAAAGTTTAGCAGGGTAAGGAGTAAATTATGCCATATACAATAAGTTACACTGACACTGTTAATAAAGGTTCAATTACAGTAGAAGACAACACACTTAATAGCGAAACAAGTTTAAATTTTCCAGGACGAGGCACTACAGCGTATGGTCAAGCAGTAAACGAAAACTTCTTACACTTACTAGAAAATTTTGCAAATACAACACCTCCTCTTCGTCCAGTAGAAGGACAACTTTGGTATGATACTACAGACGGAGTTGATCAGCTTAAAGTATACGACGGTACAAACTGGGTAGCGAGCGGCGGCCTTAAAAAGGCTAGTGCTGCACCGGCTGTTGCAAATTCAAGTGCAGGCGACTTGTGGGTCAACACAGAAAGTCAGCAGCTATATTTATTTACAGGCAGTTCATGGGTACTAGTTGGTCCAGATTTTAGTGATGGACTATTAACTGGTGCACAAGCACAGGAAATTGTAGGCACTGATGATATAACATACAACGTGCTAGCAATTAAAGTTGAAGATCAGCCAGTAATTATTATTAGTAGTCAAAGTTTTATACCAAAAGTATCAATTAAAGGATTTAGAAAAGGTATTAATCCTGGCATGAACATTGCAGATGAAGCAATTGTTGGATTACAGGCACTAAAGTATTACGGAACAGCTGAAAAAGCAGAAGCATTAGTAGTTGGCAATACTGCAATTCCTGCAAGTAACTTTTTAAGAGGAAATGCAGCAAGCAGTACAAATTTCCAATTAAGTGTTAAAAGTAATGACGGTGTTAAAATAGGTACCGGAGGCCAACTAAGTTTAGGTATTGATGGTGAAACTGGTATAATACAACACAATACTAGTGGATCAAGTATTGATGTTAGAATGCGTAACGGAAATTTAACTCCGACTATTATAAGTATTAACAGTGATGGTAATGTAGGATTTAATAATAATGCGCCTGAAGAAACTATTGATGTAAAAGGTAACATTAAGATTGCGCCCAAAGCAGGCGCAGCTGAGACCGGTATATTAAAAGTTACAAGCACTGAAAATTCATTATCAATCGGCACAGGAAGTATTGTAACAACAGGCGGCTTGGGTATTGCACTTAATGCATACATTGGCGGCGACGTTGATGTTGGCGGTGTACTACAAACAGGTAATATATCTCCTGATAGTAATAGTGTAAGAAATATTGGTACGTCGATTAACAAGTATGATCAAGTTTATGCAACAACATTCTTTGGTAATCTACAAGGTAACGTAAGTGGTACAGTAAGTGGCAGGGCCGGTTCGGCAGACAGATTAGCAAGTGCTACTACTTTTACACTAAGTGGTGATGTAGAACCAAACAGCTTTGAATTTGACGGACAAACAGGTGGCAGTACAAAAACATTTGCAGTAAATATTGCAAACAGTTTTATTAGTAACAAAGAAGTTACGTATGATGCAGGAAATGCAGACGAATTATTATTAAACGTAACAACAGGAACTACTGGTGTATACAGAATTACAAAACGTAACTTCTTAAAAACAATTCCACTAGTACCAGCTGGAGCAATGATGCCATTTGGTGGAGAAGAAGCACCTGATGGTTGGTTACTATGTGACGGACAAGAAGTTAATAAGTCTGATTACAACGAACTTTGGATTGCAATTCAACATAACTTTAAAGATGCTAGTTTAGTTAGTGACAACGGTGTTGCTAAATTTACATTGCCAGACTTTAGAGGCAGATTTGCACTAGGTCTTGACAACATGGGTGGCCCAAGTGCAAATAGAGTAACAGACATTGCTGCTGATGCTATTGGCGGGAACGCTGGCAATGAAACAACAACAATAGGAACTAATAATCTACCAGAACACGAACATGATCTAGAAGGCGATAGCGGAACACAATTTTATGGTGTTAGAGTTGGAGCAGGCGAACCTGTTGATGATAATGCAATTACATTGCCTATTGAGCCAGGATTAGGCGGAACACAAGGAATTGCATCCAGCGGCGGCATCAAAACTGAATCTGCATTAGGAACGCCATTAGGTGTTATGAATCCTTACTTAGCAGTTAATTACATAATTTATACGGGGCAATAATAGATGAGTTATCAACTAAACAAAACAGACGGCACTCTGCTACTAGACTTAATCGATGGACAGATTGATACAGCTAGTACTAATCTTACATTAGTTGGTAGAAACTATACAGGATACGGAGAATACTTTAACGAAAACTTTATTCGTTTACTAGAAAATTTTAGTAATACTGCTGCGCCAAGTAATCCGTTAACAGGACAAACGTGGTGGGATAATGCAGATCAGCGTTTAAAAGTTTATGACGGAACAGTATGGAAAGCTAGCGGCGGTCCGATTGTACAAAATACTCGTCCACAAATGGTTGCAGGCGACATGTGGATTGATAATCTAAACAATCAAGTTTATGCGTTTGACGGCACTGACTTAATGCTGATGGGTCCGCAATATACAGTAACTCAAGGCAAGAGCGGATTTGAAGTCGGCAGTATACTTGATCAACAAAGTAGATCGAGAACAGTGGTGTACTTATATACCGGCGGGACTCTTTCTGCGGTAATTAGTAGCATTGAATTTACTCCAATTTATGCACAACGAGTTTTAGGATTAGTTACAGCAGATAATCCAAATGGAATTATTCGTGTAGGATACAACATAATTGATACTGCTAATTTTAAATTTAGAGGAATTGCAAATTCTGCAAATGCTCTTGTAACTACTACTGGCATTGTTAGAACTGCTGACAGTTTCCTACCATCGACTGCAAACGGTATTACGACTGGTACACTAACAATTCAAAACTCAGGCGGTTTAACAATTGGACTATCTCAGAACAACGTACAAAAAGTTGTTGGTCCACGTTTTTATATTGAAAACCAACTTACTGACCACGATTTAAGTTTACGTGTTAAATCGACGTCTTTTGGATCTATTTCTGTTGATGCAATTTATGTAGATGCAAGCACAGCACGAGTTGGTATATTTACTACTAACAGATTACCAGAATATACATTAGATGTCGAAGGTGATTTAAGAGTTACAGGTGACTTAATTGTCGAAGGCGACAGAGTTGCATTAGATATACAAACACTAAGAGTAGAAGATAAGATTATTGAAATTGGCGTACTTAATGACAGTACAGAACTAACAGATGCACAGGCAGACAGTTCAGGCATACAAGTTAATAGTAGTGCAGGAAGTAAAGATATACTTTGGAAAAATGTAACAAATGCATTTACTTCAAACGTAAATTTTGACTTATTAAGTAATACTTCAAGTTACAAAATCGGCGGCGTTGATAAACTAACAAATGATACATTAGTAAATGTTACTAAGGCATTAGACTTGAATCAAATTGGTACACTTTTATCATTACAAATTGATGAAGTTAATATTGATGGTAAAACAATTACATCTACTAATGATATGGCAATTACATCTACTAATGGTATTGCAATTACAGCTGGTAATGATATTAACATTACAGATAACCAGAAAATTACAGGTGTAGCCAAAGCAGTTAGCGCAAGACAAGCTGCATTGTTATCTGTAACAGAATCAGTAAATAATACAGTTGCAACAAAAGAGTACGTCGACCAAGAAATTGCTACAGATCCAGTAGTATTTAGTATGGATATTACTGGTTTAGGAACAGGTCTTACATTGCAATCAGCAGTTGCAGCTTACTTAAATGATTTATATCCGGCTGTAACACTAAACACTAATAAAACTGCACGTATACACACAACGTCTTATGCTGGAGCAACAGTTGAAGGCGTGGATGTAGAAGGTGCAAAAAATGTAAGCTACATTGCAGTAGATTCAAACGGAACACAGAATGAATCAGTAGTGCAAGATATTGCATTTGCTGCTGAAGGAGCTAGTGGTAACGTTATCCTTACACCAGAAAGAACTTTAATGACATACCAGTCAAACGGAACAAGTTGGGATTTCGTAGGAACTACTGCGTATCCATAAAAACGATAAATAATATAATAGCATTAGGGGTTACATAAGAACATGGCTTATTCAATAGACAGATATAACAACACACTGCTAACCACAGTGGAAGATGGAACAGTTGATCAAACAACTGACCTAAAATTCATCGGTAAAAACTACGCAGGGTACGGTGAAATACAAAACGAAAACTTCTTGTTTTTGTTAGAAAACTTTAGCGGAGCAAATCAGCCAGCAAGACCAATTAGTGGTCAAGTATGGTTTGATAGCGGAACAAGTAAATTAAAATTTTACGATGGCACACAGTGGCGCACAACAGGCGGCGCAGAAATCGGAGCAGCAGAGCCAACCGGTTTAGCCAATGGCGACTTTTGGTGGGACAGTGGCAACGATCAATTATATGTATACAACGGTACAAACTTTGTACTTATAGGACCACAGAACGCAGGCGAAGGTGTAACCCAAATGCAAAGCCTAGAAGTTCTTGATACTACAAGTACAACAAGAGGAATAATTGCTGCTGTTATTGAGGACGAAACAACTTATGTTGTAAGTCTTTCTACGTTTGATTTAAATGCTAGTGAGTCGTCACTTATATCACAAGGCTTTGATAGAATTAATAAAGGCATTACCCTAAGAAATACTAAACTAGCCACAGCTGGCGTCACAAGTACAACTGATAGATTCCACGGAACTGCTACTAATGCTGAAAAGCTAGGTGGAGTTGCAGCAGCAAACTTTGTACAAACAGGCGTAGGCAACACTATATTTACAAGTGCAATTGAAACCCAAACAGATGACGGAATACTAATAGGCGCATCACAAGATCTACAAATAAAGATTGATGACAACGGTTTTGACGGTATTATACAAAATATTACTAATAATGGCACCATTAAACTAAAAGTTACTAGCGGCGCAGGCGTACTAACACATGTTGGCACAGTTACATCAACTGGAGTTGTACCAGCAGCAGACAACACATTTACATTAGGTAGTGCTAGTCTAGGATGGTCAAATGTTTATGCTGCTAACTTTACAGGCGAAGCGTCTAAAGCTTCTACACTAAGAGTAGGTAGTGATTTCCGTAGTGCAAGTGCTAGTGCAACTAATAATACAGTTGCAGTTAGAGATGCAACTGGATCAATTGCTGCAAACTTGTTCCAAGGTACAGCAACACAAGCACGTTATGCTGACTTAGCAGAAAAGTATTCTACAGCAGAAGAACTAGCACCTGGAACAGTAGTTACAGTGTGCGCACACGAAGATCACGAAGTTGAAGCAGCAAGTGTAGGTACAATTGCAATTGGTGTTGTATCAACTGATCCTGCTGTGATGATGAACAGTGAAGCAGAAGGTCAATACATTGGTCTTAAAGGGCGTTTACCAGTTCGTGTTATAGGTGCAGTTAAAAAAGGGCAAGAAGTTTATGTTAATGATAACGGTTGTGCAAGCACAGCAATTAACGGAGGAAGTTTAGTCGGTGTTGCACTCGAAAGCAATAGTGATGAGGGCGAAAAACTAGTAGAATGTGTACTAAAAGTTTAAGGAATCATCATGGCAGATATCACAGCAGCACGAATTAATAACTTACAATCTAGTATTGCACTAATACTAGGATCCGGGTCCGGACAAAACGGATATGGACAAATAGTTTCTAGTTTACCAGTTAATAATACTGATGATATTATAACTGCTGAAGATATAAATCTTATCTATACCGACATACTTAAAGCAAGAGTGCATCAAGTAGGCGTAACTGATATAGGAATTGCTGAAGTTATACAGAATCTTAATATTGTTGCAGAACAAACAAGTTCGTTTATTAACGATAATGGCGTAACTTCAATAGACCCAGACGGATTTAAAAAGGGAATAGTAGACTTTGAAAATCTAATGGCACAAGTTCAAGCAGATAAACAACTTATACATCCTACACAATCTGCATTAGAACCTGCTATATCTAGTGCAAGAACTAGTTCTTGGAACGGATTAATTTATCACGAAGTAACTGCTACATTTAGTTCAGCTGACGCCAAACGCTTTTTCTTTAATACAGGCGGCGAGATACGAATTAGTGCAAACAACACCGGATCTTCAACACCTAAAGGATTAGATTGGAGTCAATTATGTTCGCAAGTAGGAACAATTAAATTTAGTGCAGAAACAACAGTTTCAACTACTGGCGGCGGCTCGTCGATTGGTAATTATGATTTAACAAGTGCATATCAAGATATATACACAAAAGTTGGCAGCGGCACATATAGTGCAGTATATGCTGGCAATATTTATACTGTTAAAGCACGTTCAGATATTGATACACGTATCATTTTTAGAATTGAATTCAATGATGTAGTATTTGATAATAATGTTGACAACAACGTTGATGGCAGATTAGAAAGTACAATTCAACATTATCGTGCAAACGGTGACGTAGTAGTATCAGCACCGTCTTACTATAATACACAAACATTAGCATAATCAAACTTTTTGTGCTTGAAATATTTTTAAATAAATACTTGATAACAAAAAGAGATGATAGATGTCAGTAACTATATTAGCAAGTAGATATAACACACTTAGAAATCAAGTAAATTTAGTACTTGGCACTTCTGCTGATATTTCTGCCACTTACGGCTACGGCCAACCATTTAGTACAAACAGTGTGGTTGGTTCTCGTGCAGCAAATGATCTTGCTAATGCAGATAAAGTTTCTGCACAAGACTACGAAGATTTATATATTGATTTAATTAGGACACGTTCACATCAAGTTGGAGCATCGGTTGCTATTGACGAATTTGTAATCGGTGATTACGAAGCTAATACTGCAACTGCTGATAAAATTGAAGAAGCATATATTTTAGGATTAGAATCATTAGCAACTAGTATTGATACTGATAGATTAATTGTTGCTCCTGCTAACTTAACTATAGCTAGTTTACCAGAAGCAAGCAGTACCCGTCCCGCAAGTTCGGGTTCATGGAATGGAACACTTAGTCATATTTTTACAGTAACATTTCCGTCTGTCCTTGATAGGAGACATTTTTTTAACGCCGGCGGCGAAATTCGGTTTGGTGCATCGGTTGATTATACAGGAAGTCAAGCTAAAACAGTAGACTGGCAAACAATATTAAACATTATGGGAACAACTAGTTTCAAGGCAGAATCAACAGTTAATAATGCAGGAATTGGTTCTGGATCTAGTATAGGAAATTATGATCTTAATTCAACATATCAATTAGTTTATTCTACAACCGGCGGCGCGGTTTATTCTCGTAATAGTTATAACATATATGCTACTAATGAAACAACATTAGATGGTACATCTGCTATAAAATTTAAAGTAGAGTTTACAGACGGACTTCCTAATGATCTTACTTATGGAATTGATGAAGCAGTATTTGGTACATTTAATAGTAGTATATCAACAGCAACTCCTAGCAGTCAAATATCTATTAACGGAACAGTACATGATGCAGTTATTATTGATTCTCCGCCAGTAGGAGCAACCATAAGAACATTATCAGGTGTTATTACACCGAGTTATAATATTAGCGGACCTGCAAACGCTAACGAAGGTGCAAATGCGTCATTTACAATTACAACTACTAATGTTTCAAACTCTACAACATTATATTGGTCAACAAATGCAGTATCCAGCAGCCAGCCAACTGGCTTAGATTTTACTGATGGAGTAACATCTGGTACAGTTACTATTAATAACAATGCCGGTACAATTACACGAACACTTAGCAATGACTTAGCAACAGAAGGAGTTGAAAGTTTTTCAATTAGTTTACGATCGGGTTCAGTTTCTGGAGAAATACTAGCAACTAGCGGCATTGTTAATATTGGTGATACTAGCACAACACCTGCACCAACTCCGCCACCAACTCCGCCACCAGATCCGAGTCCGTCTCCGGGTCCAACTCCTGCAGGATTTACTTTCTCGGTCAGTCCTGCTTCTGACATGAACTTTAATATACCGATATCTCAAGGCACTGTTAGCTATGCATATACAGTAACTTGCAACAGTGGAAGCGGATCGATTATAGTTCAAGAAACAAGTAGACCTAGTCAGTGGAGTGTATCCGTAGACGGAATAAGTAGTCCAGGAGCATCAACTTCTTTCTCAATGAGCGCCGGCCAGAGTCGTTCGGTTATCCTTGGCATTGAACCATTAACAATTGGCACCGGCACCGGCTCGTTCTTATTTTATAGCAGTACAGAGTCGTTCTCTAGAAGTTGGTCAGGAACTGCAAGACCAGCAGATCCGAGCATTAGCTTTACACCGAGTTCTGGATATATCAATGATACAATTTATACACTATCATGGGATGATGCTGGCGCAGGATCGAGAACAGTTACATTAAATTCTCCAGAAGGACCGACATATAATACTACTGATGCAAGCGGGTCTGCATCGAGTACATTAGGCATAGTCGGCACATGGAGTGCAACAATTGATACTAGTGGCGGAAGCGCATCTGCATCAGTAACAGTAAGTTCTCCTCCACCGCCCCCTCCTGTAATACCGCCCCCTAGTATTAGCTTTACACCAAGCTCTGGAACTATTAATAGTACAGTGTATACTATATCTTGGAATGCTAATGGAGCATCATCAGCAAGTGTAATTATTACAGGGCCAGATGGCGGCACTATTCCTTCCAGTGATCTTTCTGGCAGTGTATCAAGTACATTGGGTATAGTTGGTACATGGAATGCTAGTATATCAACAGCTGGCGGATCAGCAGGCGCAAGTGTTCAGGTAAATCCATAACCAGTCTGCTCTTGACAATACGTTAAATCTAATATATACTACTAGTAATAAACTAGGAGTTTAACTATGGATGAGCGTTTAGAAAAAGCACTAGACTTTTCTAATTATATGTTGACACTTAACACTCAAAAAAGATTGTTAGCAGAAAAATATCAAGAATCATTAATTTATTTTTACAGTGGATCACAGTTTACGATTACTCGTGAATTAATTACATTTGTAAGTGTAATGGTATCAGCAGATCAAGATGAAGTTGTACTTGTAGATGACAATAATATTCCTTGCTTAGTACATGATTTAGATAATTTTTATGGCGAAATTTTAAATCAATATGCTTCTGCATCTAACACATATCACACAGCGTATGTAAATTTAAAAAAGAACAGAAGTATAGAGAAATTAGTTGATTATGACTAAGGGTGTATTTTTAATTGCAAAAAATAACGGTTTTATAGACTATGTAAAACAAGCAGTGTTTCTGGCAAGAAGAATAAAAAATCATCTTGGTATGCCTGTAACTATTGCTACCGATAGTGTAGACTATTTGACAGATACGTTTGGTACTAAGGATTTTGATAAAATTATTCCTTTAGAATATTCTAAAGGAACAAATACTCGATATTTCTTTGACGGTAGTTTATCTAAAAAGACCGCTAATTTTAAAAACAGTAATAGAGCAAGCGTTTATGATCTTTCGCCCTATGACGAAACACTGCTAATGGATACAGATTACATTATATCAAACGACTTATTAAAATCATGTTTTGAATCTAAATCTAATCTTATGTTATATAGACAGTCAGATGATATTGCAAAGGTTAGAGAAGAGGATGAATTTGAATTTATTAGTAATACTAGTGTTGAGTTTTACTGGGCAACCGTTGTGTATTTTAGAAAAACACAAACAAACAAAGTTTTCTTTGATCTTATAAAACATATCGAAGATGAATGGAATCATTATAGACGTGTTTATCAAATAACATCCAGTTTATTTAGAAATGATTTTGCTTTTAGTATTGCTATACATATTATGAACGGATTTCAAAACGGAAATTTTGTACAAGATTTACCAGGAAGTATGATGTATACTATTGATAAAGATGTACTATGGCAATTAAACGGCGATGATATGATGTTTTTAGTAGAAAAGAAAGACTATTTAGGTGAGTATACAGCATTAAAAACATCAGGACAAAGTATTCATGTAATGAATAAAATTAGCCTTAATAGAATAATTGATAAAGAGTTTGCAGATGACTAAAGGAATTGTAGTTCTTGCCCAAAATAACACAACAGACAATTATGTAGAACAAGCATGCGTATTAGCAATGAGTTTGCAAGTACATAACAGTGTACCTATTAGTATTGTTACAAACGATAACGTGCCAGATGAATATAAAAAATTGTTTGATAAAATTATTCCTATTCCGTTTAATGACAGTGCTGAAAATTCAGACTGGAAAGTTGAAAATCGTTGGAAATTATACCACGCAACTCCATACGATGAAACAATTGTAATGGATACTGACATGTTAATATTGCAAAATATTGATACATGGTGGAAATTTTTGTCTAAGTATGAAATGTTTTTCGCTAGCAATGTATTAAATTACAGAGGCGAACGTGCAGACACCAGTTACTATAGAAAAACATTTATAGAAAACAAGTTACCTAACTTGTTTAGTGGATTTCACTATTTTAAAAAATGTGATTTTGCTCAAGAGTTTTATAATTGGTTAGAATTAGTAGTTAACAATTGGGAAGCATTTTATGAACAGCATCTAGAAGGATCGACTCGTCCTAAACATGTAAGTATAGATGTATGTGCTGCTATTGTAACACGTATATTAGATTGCGAATCTACTATTACAAACAAAATTGCAAAATTTCCAAGTTTTACACATATGAAGCCTCATTGTCAAGGATGGACAAATGTGCAATCAAGCTGGCAGGATCAAGTAGGCGTTTATGTATCTAAAGACGGAAGCATAAAAATTGGTAATTATGCCCAAACTGGAATACTGCATTATACAGAAAAAGATTTTATAGAAAAATCACCAGTATTAGAAAGACACAGGAGTCTAATAAATGTCTGATTTACAATCATTAATTAATCGACTTAGTACAGTCCCTGCAAGTACTCAATCTTATGTATATTACAACAAAGAAAATGGCAAAATACATAAGATTAGTTCAAAAAATATTGCTGAAGAGGGTTTTGAAGTTTTTGAAATTGAAACTAACGAAGTTAAGCCTATTCTTACAGGAGAAAGACGCACAGACGAATTTGTAATTGCATATGATGTTAGTTTAAAACAGCTACGATTAAAAGAAGTTGCATATGATGATACGTTTAAAACCGCAGACACAATGTGTTATCAGTTACCGATGCTTGATATTAGAGAATACATAGATGATTTTACTAAACGACAAATACTAACCCCTCAATATGTCGGTATGCATATTGATGTATGGTATGACGAATTATTTCATCTTGCAGGTCAGCATGTTTGGAAAAATAACAATGTTTACAAAGTAATAAAAGATCAACCTGCAAATACTAAATTTAATATAGACAATGCAGAACTTATTGTCAAAAATGTAAAATTGCTCAGTGATGAAAATAAAGAACTAAAAATAGATAATACAATAGATATTGGAGATTTGATTCTAAAAAATAATAGTATATTTGTGTTTGATTTCGAACCTGTTTCTAATAACGAAAAATATGATATTATTATACGACAAAATACCAATGATGGTGTTTGGAGAATTTCACTTAATATTCATACTAAAAAATTCTTACGTATGAGCGGGTATAATCCTAAAGAAACACTTTATTTTAGTATTACTGCTAAACACGATCCTAATATATTTTATAGAAGTTTAGAATTTACTGTAGGTGATTTAGTTATGGAATCTTCGCCAACTATTCCGTTCATATATGATGTAGAACATGATGCTAACAATGTAAGTATATATACAGCAAAATATTTTGAAAACTATGCACACGAGATTATATAATGACAAAATTTAAACCAATCGATTACGATATCATTTATCTTAGTTACGACGAGCCTAATGCTGAAAAAAACTATGCTGACTTATGTAAAAAGGTACCTTGGGCAAAGCGTGTACACGGAGTAGAAGGATCAGATGCAGCACACAAAGCCTGCGCAGAATTAAGTGAAACAGAACGCTTTATTACAGTAGACGGCGACAATCGCATACGCGAAGAATTTCTAAATCAAGAAATTGATTTTGATGAACACGCAGATTTACAAAATACTGTAATTAGCTGGTGCGGCAGAAATGAGATTAATGGTTTAATGTACGGCAACGGCGGACTAAAATGTTGGCCTAAAAAATACGTTCTTAATATGCGCACACACGAAAATGCAGATCCTAATAATGCTCATGCTCAAGTAGACTTTTGCTGGGATGCACAATATATTCAAATGAACAGTTGTTATAGCGATGTGTACAATAATGAAACTCCTGCACAAGCATGGCGAGCAGGATTTAGAGAAGGTGTTAAACTTGCAACTGATCGCGGCGTAAGAATTTCGAAAGAAGAACTAAAAAACAATCACTGGCGCTGCTTGCACTGGCTGTACATATGGAGTATGGTGGGCAAAGATATAGAAAACGGTGACTGGGCTATACTTGGAACAAGAGCAGGATTGTACATGACTATGTGTACTGACTGGGATTACATTCAAGTTCGAGACTTTAAGTATCTAAATGATTTATGGAAAGTTTCTTTTGAGTCAATTGAAGATGTTGATTACGAAATCGAAGAATATGGTATTAAATTAATTGATCAACTAGATATTCCTATCGCAGAACAACCACTTGATGCACAACAAAGTAAATTCTTTAAATCAGTATATCAGCATCCTTCGAGAACTGATCATCAAAGGTTTATAGAAAAGTTATGAGCAACGAACAGCGTATCCAAATACTTAAAGAAAAGCGTGAAAAAATTAACAACGTAAGTTGTAGTTTTTGTACGGCTAAATGGCTACAAACTACACTTATGCTTCAAAATGGATACAATCACAGTTGTCACCATCCGGCACCGCACAAAATACCATTAGAAGAAATTGCAACAGATCCTGCTGCATTACACAACAGTCAATTTAAAAAAGCACAACGTGCTAAGATGCTTAATGGAGAACGTCCTAGCGAATGTGGATACTGTTGGAAGATTGAAGACTTAGATAAAAATTACTTTAGTGACAGACATTATAAAACAAGCGACACATGGGCATGGGATAGATTTGAAGATATTGCAAAAAGCAATCCGCAAGACAATGTATACCCAAGTTATTTAGAAGTTAGTTTTAGCAATGCATGTAACTTTGCATGTGCATATTGTTCGCCTGAGATTAGCAGTAAATGGATGGAAGATGTAAAACAAAACGGTCCTTATCCAACTGAACACGGCGCACATGATTTAAATTATTTAGAACAGTCTGGCAAAATGCCATATCGAAACAGAGACTATAATCCGTATGTAGAAGCCTTTTGGAAATGGTTTCCTGATGCATTGCCGTATTTAAAAGTGTTACGTATTACAGGCGGCGAGCCTACTATGTCAAAAGATACTTGGAAACTATTAGATTATCTTATTGAGCATCCTCGTAAAGATTTAGACATTGCTATAAACACAAATGGTTGTGTCGAAGATAAACTAATAGATAAACTAATTGAAAAGGTTAATGCTCTTTCAGTAGTTGGCGTAAAAGTTGATATCTACACCAGTTTAGAAAGTATTAGTGAACAAGCTGAATATGCTCGTGACGGATTAAATTATAATGTTTGGCTTAAAAACATACAAAGATTTCTTAAAGAAACAAACAGTACAGTTGCTATTATGACTACAGTTAATATTTTAAGTCTAACAACATTTGTTGAGTTTATTACAGCAGTTATGGATTTGCGTAAAATCTATAATAATAGCTTTGAGTGGAATAGAATACCACTTAGTATTAATATAATGCATTGGCCGCCCCATCTTCAGTGTACATTATTAGATAAAAAAACTCGTACAGAAATAGCTAATTCAATTGAGCTAACTTGTAAAAATTGGTTAAAGTATTATAGTCCAGAAAAATATGCCAGAATTTATTTAGAAGAGTACGATCAAATAAACCGACTTTGCGAATATTTACGCAACACTAAGCCAGCAACTGAACATCGTCAAGATTTTGTAAGATATATACACGCATACGATAAAAGAAGAAACAAAAATTTTAGCCAAACTTTTCCGGAGTTTGCCAACTTATTAGAGGAATGGAATGCCAAAGAAGCCTGACGAAAGTCTACAGCAATATAGAAATCGGGTAATAGACAGCAAAAGTACAAGCTTTTGCGGTGCTAAGTGGTTTAATGCTACTACCTGGCTCGGAAGCGGCACTACGGCCAGTTGTCATCACCCGCCTGCTCACAAAATTCCATTAGTAGAAGTTGAAGAAGATTACACCGCTATTCATAATACTAAGCACAAAAAAGAAATGCGCCGCATGATGCAGAACGGTGAACGCCCAGCTGAGTGCGAATACTGCTGGAAAATGGAAGATATGAAAAACGACGCAGTTAGTGACAGGACTTTTAAAAGTATTATCTATTCCGACGAAGAATTACAACGTGCATACGATATGGATCATCATGCAAATGTTAATTTAAAAACATTTGAAATTGCGTTTGACAGAACATGTAATTTAGCTTGTAGTTATTGTAATGCAAGTTTTAGTACTACATGGGCAAAAGATATTAAAAAGAATGGTAATTATACTAATCTTGTAAGTGACGGCGCGGGTGCCTTTCAGCAAGACGGTTCGTGGACACAGCCTTATGATAATGACGAAGATAATCCTTATATTCAAGCATTTTGGAAATGGTGGGATAGCGGTCTATCAGATAGTTTAGAAGAATTGCGCATCACAGGCGGCGAACCCATGATGAGTGCAAATACTTGGAAGTTATTTGACTGGTTTAATAATCAAGATTCGGACATGAGATTTGCAATTAATAGTAACCTTATTGCTAAAGAAAGTATTATAGACAAATTAATTGAAAAAACTCAAGGCATGAAGAACTTCGAATTGTATACAAGCTGTGAAGCAGTAGGTGCTCAAGCAGAGTATATTCGTGATGGATTAGATTATGAACAGTGGTTATCTAATATTAAACGTGTATTAACAGAAGCAAACTATAAAGGCGTGCATATTATGATGACTATTAATAGTCTTTGCCTATTTAGTATTACAGACTTTTTAGATGAAGTATACAAATTAAAAGAACTTACACAAAGTAGAACTCCGTCAGTAAGCTTAAACTTGTTAAGGTTTCCAAGTTTTCAAAGTCCGTTAGCATTGCCTAATCATATTAAAGATCATTGTCATAAGCAATTATCTACTTGGTATCAAGAACATAAAAACGATATTGGATGGAGTGAATTTGAAAAAGCAAGTATTGAACGACTAATTGATTATCTTGTTACGGTAGATGCTCCACACCGTAGAACAAGTAATCCAGTTACACTATGGCGTGACTTTAAAACATTTTATGCACAATATGATGTTCGTAGAAATAAAAGCCTAAGTGTATTTCCTAAGATACTAACAGATTGGGTAGAAAGTATTCCAGATACTGATGCAAGTATTACAGAACTTGCAGAAAAAGAAGGATGGGTATTAACTCCTGATCCTAAAAATATTGACAAAGAACTAGCGACATATGAATAAATATTCTCAAATACAATCATCAAAAATAAAAATAGATCAGTTATATAAACATAATCACGGCATTCACCATTCAAGTATGCTGTTAAACCGTGTAGGCGAATCATACTCAACACCGTACCTTTATAATGAGCCAGAGATTGATTATAAAAAAGATCCGTGGGAGTATCATATTAACAAACACGGGTTTCGTGGCGGTGAATGGACATTTGAAAAGTCCCCTGCATTTTTTGGATGTAGTTGTACTTTTGGCATTGGTGTTAACACTCCAGCTTCTGAATTACTTGCAAAAAGATTAAATATACCAAATATTCCTAATCTAGGTATGCCAGGGTCTTCAATAGCAAATATAATAAAGGTATTTACTTCCTTTATTAGACTTCATCCTGTTAGTGATGCATTCATAATACTTCCGCCTCCTGGCAGGATATTTCTTCCAGAGTATCATACACATTCTGAGAGATGGCACTATAATACTGTCCTTGTAAATCATTACGGGATAATAAGTAAAAAACGGCATAAACAGATATTTAGTGTGTTTACAGAAGACGTTTCGGCGTGTTATGCTACAGATTATATTGATTGGGCGAATGTAGTAGCAAAGCAGTATGGAACAACTATACACTGGATGACTTGGGATAAGCATACTTTTAACGACTATTTACTTAATGTTACTGACAATCCAACTTTATGGAATCTGCCCGACCCCCCGGCTAGAGACGGATCACATCCTGGTGTTGCTGCCCATAATTGGCTTGCAAATGCGTGCTATAAATTAATTGACAATAGCAGTAATAGGTAGTATAATAACGTAATGTATGATATTGTATTCATAAGTTACCAAGAACCTAGTGCAGACGCTAATTATTCTTTATTAAAAGCTCGATTTCCTATGGCTAAACGTGTACATGGCGTTAACGGAATACACCAAGCACATATTAGAGCAGCTAAGAAATGCTTTACTAAAATGTGTTGGATTGTAGATGCAGATGCAATAATCTTCGATGACTTTAATTTTGATTATAAAGTTCCTGAGCACCAGCAAGATCATGTTCATGTATGGCGCAGTCAAAACCCTGTTAATGATTTGGTATACGGGTATGGGGGAGTAAAATTATTTCCTCGTAAATTAACAATGAATATGGATTTATCTAAGCCTGATATGACTACAAGTATTAGTGATAAATTTATCGCTGTAGAAGAAATTGCAAACATTACAGCATTTAACACAGACGAGTTTAGCACATGGCGCAGTGCATTTAGAGAATGTTGTAAACTTAGTAGTAAGATTATAGATAGGCAGAAAAATGAAGAAACAGAACATCGATTACATGTCTGGCAGACAGTTGGGAAAGACCGTCCTTATGGAGAATGGGCTATTAAAGGCGCAGAAGCAGGGTCTGCTTACGGAATAGCAAGTCGAGGCAATATCGAAGCACTTAAAAAAATAAACGATTATGATTGGTTATATGAACAATTTTCAAAACATACCGTTTGAGGACATAACAAAGTTCGGACAAAAAACTTTGTTGGATACCGGCTTGTTTACAGTGTCTTGGATTCTTGCGAGGTTCTGTAATTATAATTGTTCATACTGCTGGCCCTATGCTAGAAGCAGCACACCTGATCATCAAGCCTTAGAAGTTTACACTCGCACAATAGACGAAATAAAACGTCAAGCTCGTGCAAACGGATTTACTGACTTTCACTTTAGCTTTAGTGGCGGCGAACCTACTGCATATAAATACTTTGGGAAGGTTATAGACCATTATTGCAGTGATGCAACACCCGAGTACCAAAGTATCCACATGACGACCAATCT
>Ga0213869_10000140_pt1 | contig 57275 bp, 34 predicted proteins | sample PICome_10_FD_160083 | JGI IMG/M metagenome (GOLD analysis project Ga0213869, IMG submission 160083) | Coastal seawater microbial communities near Pivers Island, North Carolina, United States - PICO132 | ecosystem: Environmental > Aquatic > Marine > Coastal | place: USA: North Carolina... | reverse complement strand
TCACTGCCTGCCTTGTAGTACGGATTCTCTTCACTTTCCCATTTTGCTTCAGCATCTTCCTTCCACATCTCTGCTTCTTCTTGATACTCTTCAGCAATAACAATTAATTCTTCCCATTCCTCGCCACCGACTTCACCTGTGAATTCATATACTTTTGTACAGCCATCTATAAAACATTGGTCTTTAATTGCTTCACTTGTAACTCTTTGTTGAATTGAACTTGCAGTAAAGCCTATAAGCAATGTGTAAACTATACCTGCTAGTATGTAATATCTATTTTTCACTTATCTTTTTCCAATCTTCTCTAAACAAACAAAAACGTTCTTCGCCACTGTCTGTTTTATACACAAATTGCATTCCTAACATTTCTATAACAATGCCTTCGTTTTCTCTGCGAAATGCAGGTTCTTTGTGTAGTATTCTATCTCCTAACTTTGGGTGTTTATTCTTAGCCATATATTTCCAATAAATCGTCTGCGTGTCGTTGTAATGCCCACTTGTTCATCAAGTGTAAGTCTAAATCTTTCCAACGGCACAGGTTAAAATTCTTAATTTGTTTGTCTAATTCCAAGTACATAGTGATATCATTTACACCATTTACTTTGTAAATATCGTCCCAATCGTAACTCATATACATTGTGCGTTCAGGCAAAGGAGGTATTGCTTCACTGCTAAAGTTCCCCATCATATGAGCGGCAATACTAAAAGCATAATCGTTCCTATATAGCATACCTGAGAACTCATATAAGTCTTTGTAAAACTCATAGTTTTGTTTGACGTGCGTAACTATATCGAAGAACTGTTTAGTAAACTCGTTCTTTCTAAAGTACACTACTGTTGCCCAGTACATAGTTATGCCATAATTTTGCAGTCTTTCTTTACCTGTTTGTCTACTTGACTGTATGTCTTGTACATCATAATTAACCATTAAATCGTTTTCGTGTCCCCAACATAAGTTTAAACTATCACACATTACTAAGTAATCTACGTCTATTACAAGGGTTTCATCGTAAGGTGTAATGTCGTAAACAGAGGATCTGTTTTCGTTATAAAAACTTAATGTTTGTATATTATGATTTGTATCTCTAAAACTTCTGATATTTTTATTTTTAAAGTCGTAATCTTTTTGAACTAGTATGAGATTGGGAATATGTTTTTCTATAAAGTCTTTGCCTAGTACATCTAAATTATATTCATAACTGTCAATGTCTGATACTACAGTTATATTTTCTGTGCCTAAGTTCTTTTTAATCATAGCACAAGACACACAGGCTAATTTTAAATAATTAATTTCCTTGTTGTTATGTGCAAATAATACTACGCCTTTACTACTCATCTAAATCCAAATCCAATAATTTATCAACACTTCTGGACTGTCTAAGTTTTGTATAGTCTGCGTGATATTCATTAGTGGATTCGAAATAACGACCTAGTATTTCGTCTTTGAATTCCTGCAAATCTTCAACTAGAATAGGCAGTTCGTATTGGTCTAATAATACTACTGAGTCTTCACCGTCTTTAATTAGCATATCAACAAATGAAATCAAACTTCTATCTATGAAGAACGTGCCTCCACCAAAACTATAAGTGAGTAGAGTTTTGTTTTTTGCTTTGAGTTGGATTCTTTGATTGTTGAGAGTATGCCTGTAGTTGGCAAATTTTAGTGCTTTTTCTAATCTGTCGCTCATAATATTGTGTCCTGTTGTACACAGTATTTATCAGACTTCTAGAATGTATTAAAGTATTTTTAGTTTACAGTTCGCTGGATTCTGCGTATGTAGGTGTAGCAACTGTTACAGCATATCCATTAGGCAAAGTACCACTGTTTGGTCTATCTTGTCCTACATTATGTGTTAGTGTTCCGTCTACAGTATCAAAGTAACCTCTACCTGTATGCACGTCTGACATAACTACTTGGAAAGAAATAGTTCCTGAAGCACTTGCATAACTGGCACTAATTTGATAATAGTTACTTGAATATGAACCTGAACCTGTTTTGATATAGATCTCTTGCATACTTGATGTCAAGTCGTAGAAACCTCTTGAACCTGTGTTACTACCTGAACTAGCAGTTACACTGGTGTAACCCATTTTAATTGTTCCCATAGCACTTAGTAAGTTAGTCCAATCTGTGTTTTGGTCATTAGTTGCACCACCACTTCTACTTGCACTAAAAGTAATCTTACCACCTGCATTGAAAAATTCTTTTGCGTGTGAGTCACTGGTAAAGTCTACAGTAAAGTTGTGAGTAACACTAGTGTTCCAACTTGATGTTCTTGTGGAAGAAATCTTTGCTTCTGTTGATAAGTATGAACTTGACGCACTAAATCTGCTGTTATAAGCATTTGTAATTGTACTTTGTATTGTATTTAAATCTGTTTCTTGAATACTTCCTGCGTTTGCCACATCACTAACTGTAACACTAGCACCAACATAAGTAGCAATGTCCTGAGCGGCATTGATAATATCGTTTGTGTTAGTATCTGAAATTGTTGCACCTGCGGATGGATTATATACTGAAAAACTTTGTCCCCAACCTTCTTGTGATCCAGTTGCTGAACCTGTTATTAGTAATATATTATTTCTAGCAATATCCCAATCAGAAGCAGTAATACTGTCTCCTGCGGATCTGTTAGTCATTGTGCTTAAAGCCATTCTTATCTCCTACAAAGTATATACACTTATTTATCTTAAATTGTTTACTTGACTCCGATAACCGCTTCTACTAAGCCAATGCCACCGTCGTCTTTATCTTCTAAACTTCTGCCTATAATTGCTCTTGTATCATAATCATCTGAACCTAATGCCCAAGCCATTCCTGGCTCATCACTAGCAACTAAACGTTCTCCTTTAGCAACTTTACCTACAACTTTAACTGGAACACGTCCTGCTAATGCTACTGGTAAACCTTCTGCTTCTGAGTTCATTAAGTATGCTGGATTAGTTGATATAACACCGAACACATCTGCATCTGCGTGTTCTGTTGTTTGTGTAATCTCTGCTTCGCCACCAATTTTAACTACTGTACCTGCTTCATAATCTGCATCTGCTGAATATATCTCAGCCATATCCGCATACTTGGCGGAAGTTGCAACACCATTAAAGTTTACTGCTGTTACATCACCACTAAAGTCACCTGTAACACCACCTGTTAGTACACCACTGCTAATTGACATAGTGCCATCTGTTAATGTACCACCTTGTACTGCACCACTGAATGTTGCTGTAACACCACCTGTAATTTGACCACTGTTAATACTTGCTGTACCATCAGTTAAAGTTGCACCTGTTACAGTACCACTTGCTGTTACACTACTACCTGCAACTGTTCCACCTGAGATAGAACCTGTTACATCACCAGTTAAGTCTGAAGCAGTTGAACCTGCCACAGTTAAAATATTTGTACTTGGATTGTAACTGATACCTGCATCTGTATTAATAACTTCTGCTGTTGATGAACCATTGTCACTGTTTACAAAAGTTAGATAATGTGTGCTATTGTTTCCACTAGTAATAGTGTTCACTGTTGCTGAACTACCTGCACTACCTGAAACATTACCTGTTACATCACCTGTTACATCTCCTTGGAACTGATTAGCATATACAATACTAAATTTGTTATTAGTATTACCCAATGAGTAAGTAACATCAGTATCAGGAATAATTGGACTTGCCAATAATCCACCAAATGAAACTGTATCAGTACTTGCGTTACCAATCGTTGTACTACCGTTTAGAGTAGTTGTACCTGCGACTGTTAAGTTACCTGATGCTGTTAATGTTCCTGTAACACCTAAAGGAGCACTTATTGTTGCTCCGGTGTTCACAGTTAGAGTGTTAATATCTGCATTTGTTGAGTGAAATGTATTAACTCTTGTTGTGGAATTACCAATTGCTAAGTCACCATATGCTCTAATGAAACCATTAGATCCATTTCCTACATTAACGTATTGTGACCAAGTTTGGCTAAATCTATTTGTGCTGTTACCTAAATCGTAAGTAACATCTGTTGCTGGAACAAAACTACCACCTGTTTGTACAAGTGCTGAAAGAGACACGTTACTAGCACCAACAATAATGTTGCCTGTAACTGCGTCTGCTCTATAGGCTCTGTCTGCTAAAGCAATTGAAGTGTTAGCATATTCGTCTCTTAGATTAAGACCTTTCTTAATTGTAGAACCAATACCATTTGAAGCAGTTAATTGGTCGTGCCAATTAATGTTGTCGCCCATTGATGATGAAACACTATCTGCGGCTGTAAATTCATAATCACTGAATATAGCCATAATAGTTTCACCACTTGGTATAGACCCTGTGCCGTCACCTGAACTTTCTGTTTGGTTCACACTTACTAAAGCAGTAACAGGATAAGGGCCACCTGCTGTAGCATTTAAGAAAATATTTCTTAACTTAGTTCCACCTGCTGTTCCGTATGTGCTACTGTATGCATCTGATACTTCACCTGCATAACTAGTATCTACAAAACTTGTTCCATTGTAAATTTTTAATTTGTCATCGGTTGTATCAAAGTACATAGTACCTGATTGGAATCCATCTGCTGGTGCTGAAGCACTAACGCCTGGGGTAAGTCTGATCCAACTACTTCCATTGTATACTCTCATCTGACTAGATGATGTGTCATACCATAATTGTCCAGTTAATTTATTTGTTGGACTAGGGGCGGTGCTGTTTGCAAAGTTCTCTAAGTGTCTAATTGAATTTTGAACAAAATATTGTCCGTAACCACTAACGTTCTTACCTACTAAGGAAAGACTATAATTAGTAGTGTCAACTACACCGTCTGCAACTGTAACACTTGTGCCACTTGTCGTTGATACTGTATATGCCATTTTCTTTTTATTCCTCTAAACTATTTATTACGACAGTTGAATCCTAACTGTGTATACTATCTCTATAACCCTGTTCAAACTTTTTTGTACTGGGTGAAAAATTACGTGAGTTAAAAGTTCTGCATTGTTGGAAGACGTTGCAAAGCCTTTTAATCCTAATTCGTCAAAGATAAAATTACTGTTTTGATTCGTTGCCGTATCAAAATTTTCTTGTCCACTAGGCTCACTCAATCCTAATGTACAGGTTATTTTTAAATCTGTATAATTTGTACCTGATGTAAGTTCAATTTTATTGTTTGCTGTGTCATTGTTAGAACTTGTGCTACTAACAACTTTACTAAATGTTTCATTGAACAATGATGCTGTGGGTTCTGTTGATTCACTTGTATTTGGTGCTTTATACAAAACTGTTCCACTACTATCTACACTACTACCACCATTACCAAAAGCCATAAAATGAATAATTTTATTACTTTGATTCTGTAAACCTGCGGCAATAAGAGCACCTAAATTTCCATAGTGAATAGCATTTCTTTTATTCACTAATTCCTCACCTGTCTCTTTATCTCTGATAAGAATATGTCCTGACACATTCATATTAGTTTCGTCCTTCATTACGTCGGTCTCTTTATTAGTGTTATCATCTTTATCGTACATATCTATATTTATCTTTTCTATTAAAACTAACTATAATACTAGGAAATATACCCTCCTGGGTTATCGTCGCCTTGTAAAAAGACTGCACCTGGGTTACTATTTGTAGTATCAGTTATATTTGTGTTCCAAAGCAACACGTTTGCATTGACATTTTCTTGATTTAATGTTACACTACTATTTGCGTTATATATCTTATCGTTAGTTGTATGAACGCCAATAGTTGTACCATTTAATCCACGTTGTACGCCAACCAATGTGTTACCATCTATTCTTGTTACCTTAATCATTTCATCATTAATAAATGCGTATCCTGGATTTCCTGGGGAAACAGGACCAAACATTGTTGTACTGCTTACTGAAATATCTTTATCATTTGAAGTTATGTTTGCACTAATTGTTGTGCTGTTTGCACTACCCAATCTGTAATAGTTTGTTTTACCAAACATATCTATATGTGCTCTATAACTAACTGTTTTAGTACTTGTTGCAGACACACTACTGTTAGAGAATGTGTCAACATTAATAATTAAGTTTTCTTTTGGATCAACCATTATTAATTCTTCTGGTCTATCAGGACCGTTAATCTTAGTAAATGATGTTCCGCCTAAGCCTTCGTATTTGACTCCAGCAATAGTTAAGTTGCCGTTGTTTCCAAACACTCCGTCATAGTTTTCAATTTCTATTATTTGGTCAAAGTCTCCAATATCATATGGTGCACTATCCCAGCCTAGTACTGCTACTAAGGCATCGTCACCGCCTGCATTAATAATATTATCTACAAACTTGCCAGCATCTAAATCTAATCCGTTAAAGTCTGCGCCTACTTTAGTTTTAATTAAAGCATCTCTTTCAATCTTGAATGCTGTAATACTTGCCGCACTATAAATGTTACCTGAGTTTGCTATAGCAGTATTCAGTTTAGCAACGTCTACATCATATAAGAATATTCTTTCTGCGGCATTTGTTGGAGTAAATCCTCCAAGTAATTCTGTTTTTCTTGCTTCGCTAATTACAAAACTTGTTCTATCTATATTAATAGTTTGGTTAAATGTTCTAACTTTGCTGTCTGCTTTGTTAAAGTTACTGATCCAAAACTTGTAGTCTGGATCTGTTAGCATAATGTTTGAATGTGTTACGTTATCTACGTCTAACACAATAGAATCATTATTTGGATTAGGCTGGTACGGTGGTTTATCAAAGTCTGTACTGCTGTTCCTTATAATCTCTCCGCTAATACTCTTAACATCTTGGAAATCTCTTAACTTACTTGTAAATGGTTTTTGTTCATTTACAAATTCAGTTACGTTAGGGAAAGCATCTGCTTTTGAAATATAAGTTTGACTAAGTTCATCAGCACCTTGTTTGATGTTGAAGTAACTTGTTTTAAATGCCCAATTAGTTTCGTCTTGCTCAGTGTTTACATAATGTAATAATGCAAAGAACAACTCGTTAGTCTTAACTGAATTCTCTTGTATGTACAATTTATTAAATATTGCATTAACTATTACTCTAAGTTTTGTAGCAAGTGCTAAAGTATTGTTACTAGTAAACACCACATCTTTTAATTTATAACTTGCATTATAAGTTCTTACGTGAGTAAACTGTTGATTTGCTTGGCTCCATTCGTAATCTTTCCAAGCATCTTTCTTATTATCAACTCTTACAACATCGCCGTCACTTAATTCACCTGCAAAGTTTAATTTCTTAAACTGGTTAAGTACATATCTTGGCTTTTTAGTTTTATCGAACTTAGGCTTAATCCAATCTATAATCTCTAAGTAAGTATCATCTGTGATATCTGCATTCCAATTCTTATATTTCGAATCAGTTAGTTCAGTATTGTATGCTTCTCTATTAATAAATTCTACAAATACACGTCTAGCCGCTTTCAAGTCTTTAAACATTGTTTGTTTTGGTCTAATACTTAAACCGTATTTTTCAAATTCGTTTAATCCTGGATCTGGTACAACTTTATTATTGCTGTCGTAACCACATAAACTATCAATCATCTTGTTAATTATTGTAGCACTAATTTGACTTGATGTATCTCCTTCTCTATACAGTTTCCATTCTGTATGTTTTTTGTCATACTTTGTATCTTTTACAGAGTAATTCATTTGGAAAGCAACTTTATCGTCTTTAATAAAACGTTTTGTGTTCTGTACCATAATAGTTGTATTGCTAACTGGTGCATAGAACGGAAGTCCTAAACTAATTGGATCTTCAATTTGTAATGCTACACTTCTAGCACTCATTGTTCTATCATCTAAAGCAGGCACAGTTTTTACATCTTTTACCCAATAGTAATAAACGTTTTGATATGCGTTATTGCTTAAATTAAATTCTTTAACTAATAAGAAGTCTGTGTTGTTTCTAGGAGTACCGTCTCCTCCGTTTCTCACATAATCACTTGGTGAGAAAGGACTTCTTGTCCATTCGTACACATCAAAACTACTACCTGGATGCCATTTACCCCAATTTCTACTTCTGTATGTTACATTGCCTTGCTCATACCATAAACTTCTACAAGTTGAAGTGTCCCACCATAGTTCACCAGTGTTATTGTTGGTGAAGTTTGAACCGTTGTTTTGATAAACAACTGGATCTGATTCTGTAATATATGTCAAGTTAATTTTTGCTTGGCTTGATATTGCATCTTTAAACGGATCGATGTATTCTAATTCTTTAATTGTGGTGTTATCATCTAAATCGTATATAACAGCCTTTTCCATTCTCTTACTTTCTACTAAGTCATTCTCTCTAAATGCAATATTGCCGTTTTCATAGTAAACACTACCTGCGTTTTGGAAGTTAGTTACCCAAACATTTGCATTATTTCTGTCCATAACGATATCATCTTTAAATAATACACTCTTAAAGTACATTGGATCTAGATTTGCTGTGGTTCCTGTAACGTCAACTGATGTATTATCTAATGTATACAAGTCATATGAGTACATATTAGTTGTTGTAACTTGTTCTAATCCTGTTATTGTAGGGGCATCTGTTACATTTATTAATGTAAACCCGTCTTTACCGTTATCAGATCCATCGTCATCATCTAATATTCCTAACTCTCTTAATCTTTCTATTGATAAACCTGTTGTAGGATCAATCAAATTACCAAATTGTGATAAGTTGTTTACATCATCTATACTATTGTTGAAGTCATCTAATGCTCTAACACCTACTAAGTCTGGATCTATTTCGCCTTCTGGGAAATTCCACGGATTAAATCCTCCGTTTAATGCAACAAACTCCATACCATCATCAGGAGTAACAATGTTTAACACACTAACACTAGGGTTAACATCATAACTAAATGCTTGTATGCCTGCATTACCTCTAGAGGCTCCATTAATTCCGTCTGCTATTGCATCTGCAATAGGTTCAAGTGTTCCGATATTGTCTCCAGGTGCTGGGAATATCGGAGGATTGTTTTGACAATTTATCTTACTTCTACTTGTCATTGCAACTCTACCGCCATATCCTAAACCTTCTGGTCTAGTTCCTGCTAATCCTTTTGCAAAGTCATCATCATATTTTAGAGATACACCTCTTTCCATTTCTGGTGGGAAGTTAATATATGTACCTCTGTCTGTAATTCTTAATTTTGTAATGCTACCCAAACTGTTTACACCAGTAACCACAAATTTAGCAGTTCTGTTTCTCACAGACTTATCTAGTTCATTACCTTTTTCTATTCTTACTCTAGCACCACTTAACATACTACCGGGAACCATAACACCTGTACTTCTAACACTCATTGCTCCGAATGTTTGTATTTCTGATTGTGTGTAAATTCCTTGGTTAGTAATTTCTAATCCTGTGATTGCTTCGTCTGAATTAGCAACACTTGTTGGTGCTTCGCCTTCTCCAAATACTGCATAACTAACTTTAAGTCTTGGTGCAAATATTTCGTTTACATCTTCTGGACCATACTCAAAAGTTTCATTGCCTGCGGCATCTCTTTTAGTAATTGGTTGTTCGTATTTCCAATCGTCCCAATTTCTGCCTGGTCTGGTAATTTCTACTCTCCATTCACCTTTAGCATTTTTATCATACTGTCTGATATACTCTCTAATAATGTTTTCTGCCTGCCAAATAGTATTTGCCACAGTATTTGGTCTGTCATAATCCACAGTTCCTATAAATCCGTGTCTATCTTTTGCTCTATAGTAACGTTTATGCTTGCCTTGTATTGGACTTATGTTTCTTCCGTCTACTGGGAACGTTTCTGCTGTAGGTTTAAATACATTGTTGTCAGCAACACCGCCTGATATAGTAAAGTTATGGTATTTGCCTGCACTTCTTTCAGTAATTTCGTATCCTTTGAATATCCCACCCTGGTGATCTGAGCCAAACATACCTGTAGTTGTTCCAGTTGAATCTATAGCACCTTCTCCTAGTGGCTGTAGTACTGGTAACCTTGTTCCATCTGGTGCTTGTAACCAAACCATACCCCATTCTGAAGGATCTTTTGATTTCCATTGAATGTTTAGTTTAACATCTGTAATTTTTGCACCATCTGGTATGTGGCTAGTGCTAAATGTATATACAACTGCTTTACTTTCACCAATTTTTGTACCTGTACCTTTGTTGAATATTGTTAAATATTGTTTTAAACCTATTTTGTTGTAATCGTCTGCAATTTGTTTTGCTGTTTTTTCTGCTGTTGCTTTGTGTACAGTAACTGGTATTCTTAATACGTTAAGGTAGTTGTCATTTTCAATAAACATAACGTCTAACTGTTCTGAATCTCTACTTACATCTGTTCCTGCACTTATTGTAAGGTGCATAGTTCTAATAGTGTTGTTAATTGTAAATGAATTATCACTTGAAGGATCTACTGTTGTTACACCTGTCTCAGCATCATATGTACTTGCTGTTGGATTTGCATTTATATTTTCTAAGTGAGTTGTTCTTGCAGTTTCAGTAAATGTTCTAATCTTATCTAGAGTTACTACGCCGCCACTGTTTGATGTGTGGCTATATTTCTTATGTCCTTGATTAGCACCGTCTGTTGATGAGCCTAAAGGCATTGCGTAGAATCTTGAAGTAACTTTTCTAAATGATTTGTTTTTAGGATCATATAAGTTTTTAACATCATACTCATACCATCCGTTTCTTGCTTCGCTTGTAGGAATAACTGTACCAATTGTAAGCATTTTAAAGTATGCTCTGTGGTCTTTGAATCCTAAGAACTGAACGTAACGCGAGTTCCAGTTAATCATTGCTACTGTTAATAAATGTTCTTTTTTATCTAAGTCTGGATTATTGCTGTAGTCTCCTACCATTTTCCAAATACCTTCCGCACCTTTTGGAGTATTTTGTAGCAATGTTTCTAATGCTGGTTGACCTTGTGTGTCCCATACAGCAATAGTATTTCCATCATATGTTTCTAAGTAAGCAGAATCGAAACTTTTCATTCTAGCACTTTGACTTGCTTCTGAGCCATCATCAAATAAATGACCGTAACCTACTTTACCAATCATACAGTATGATGATTGTAAATCTGCATTACCTATAAACACTTCGTAATTTTTACTTTGTCCACTGATATTATCAATGGTCATTGTGGTTGCATTTCCTTCGCCTACATCTAATCTAAAGTTTGCAGAAGCAATGTCACTTAATCCTAAGTTTCTGTATTGCTCTCTAACTCCAGCATACGCAGGTGAGTCCCAATCTGCTGAAGTGTCTCCTCCAGCATAAATGTAATCTCTGTAATTCATAACAGCAACACCGTTTGGACTAATCATTGTTTTATCGTGTTGTGCTTCTTCAAAATCTTCTGCATTGTGTACAGAATTAAATGTTGGCTTAATAGCAACACCTGGAATTGGATTGCTGTTTTCATCAACTACTTCAAATGTTAGTCTACGTTTTAATTGGTCAATTGGTAAGTCAACTAAGTCTTGTGACAATGCAATACTTCTTAAAGGTATAGATTCATTTAAGTCTACACTTTGGAACATATAGTCATCATCTTGTACACTCTTAGGTCTACCTCCTGTTGCAACAACTTGGTCTCCAACTCTGTAACCAAAACCACTACCGTCTGATAAATTTCCTGTTGGTATTTCTGGTGGTTCTAACATTACAAATCTGCTGTCTCTTTTGTTAGTGCTACCTACAAATCTACCATTAATAAATTTATGTTTAGTGTTTGTTATTTCCCTAGGTGAAATTAATCTACCACCTGCAACGAAGTCTGGAAATACACTAGGTAATCCTAACTTAGTTGGGAAAGTAAATCCGCCATATCCTGCTTCTGGTCTAGGATCTTCACTGTCTGCACTTATTTCTAAAGTTTTATCATAGAAGCCTTGTGTTTGCAGTTTTTGGAATTCTGTTTTTGCTTGTTGCGGATCAAAGTTAGTTGTTAAGTTTCTTTCTTGTACTGGATAAAATTCAGCACATTCGCTTATGCTACCAAAAGCACAACCTTTTGCTAAACTAAATGGTAAGTCACTCTTAATTTTTATACTGCTGTTTATATTTCTTGCACCAACTTGTTGTAATCCGTTGTTGCCTCCTGCACCTGGTTCTTGTGGTGGAGGACAGTTGTTTGTTTTTGTTGCTCTTGGATATTCGTGTATTATACTATTTTGTCTAAAGCCTGGTGCTTGTGAACCTGAAACACTTACTATATATGTTCCTGTACCTGCATCAAATCTTTCACGTACAAATCTACGCATATATGAACTACCGTCACCACCTCCACTCTGGAAGTAGTTGGATTTAAATAAAGGAATACTTACTACAGGTTGTCCAGCACCACCAATGTATAATGTATATTTGTTATACCCTACATTGTATGACTTTTGGTGAATCTTCCAACCCATTACAGCACCAGCAAAGTCTTGGTCATTTAACATACCTCTTGGATTTCTAAAGAACATATATCCTCTGGACTTACTAATTCCTTTATATCCCATTGTTCCTTTTCTTTTCCAAAGTCCTGATGAGCCTAAAATCTGTATTTCACTTCTATGAGTTCCTTCCCACTCAATCCATACTCCGCCTTTTCCTGTTGAGAAGTACTTGTCTTTTCCATAACTTGTTGGGAATCTATTAATATCAATGCCTTCTGCATTTGCAATATTCTTAACTGTTTCAACAAAATTTCTAACGTCCCACTCATTCCAACTATGCCTACTTGCGGCTTTACTTGTAATAACACCAAAGTCTTTTACATCGGCTCTGTATGTAGGTCTACTTGCACCTCTTTGATTATCGCCACCGTAACGTTTTAACGCATCTTTAAATCTTGCATCTACTTTCGCGTGTCCCATTGCTTGTGCTGGTGTTTCAACACAAGGTTCTTGAGGTGTTGTGTTTGTAGTAATATAAGTGTAGTTAGGATTCTGAGAAGCCAATAATGCCGCCAATTGTTCTGGATCACATCCTTCACCTAATGTTACTTGCGTACCATCGCTGAATTCTAATATCTCTCCGGACTGTGTACATAAGTTACCTGCAAGTTCTACAACATATTGTTGATTAACTGTTACATCTACTTCGTTACCTGCAACTGTGCCTGCACCATTATTTGCTCCGTTGTTACCGCCTGTATTTCCGTTACCATTGTTACCTGTGCCGTTTCTGCCGCCACCGCCGCCATTGCCGCCGCCGCCACCGCCTCTGTATTCATTATCTCCCACACCAAAAAAGCCTGGCTCTCCGTGTCCGTTGTATTGCATATATGTATGATTTTCCCAATCATACCAACCATTAGATTGTCCGAACCTCTGCATTGCTTTATTGTTTCCAGCATCACCACCAAACTTAATCGGACTACTTGCATACTCGTTACTTGTTTCAGTATCGTCAATAAAGTAATCTTGTTTTGCTACTTTGTTGTATGTTTTAATCTTGAATGATAATGGTTGTCTTGCATCTGGGTTTTCTGTTACATCTGAATTTTGTACATAGCCGTTAACCCACTTGTCGTGTTCTTTAAGCACCATACTGTTTTTAGCATTGTTATCTAAAGCATTGCTGGAAATTCTTTCTGTAGGTATACGTTTTTTGTTCTTGTACGCCTTACGTTGTGATTTAAATGCACCTTCTAATCTATCTAAGTCCAGCATTGGCATACCAATTTTACTTGCTGGGCCTTTTGCATTTATAATTTGACTGTCTAGTGGCAAGTATCTATTTGCACTCAGTACATCGTCCCCTCCAGGATTCATATTAGGATTAGCATTTACATCTACTTGTACTTTTAATCCTGATGTATCAACTGGAGCATTTACATACTTGCTGTTGCTGTTATCAAATTCTTGATTTCTTCTACCATATAAGAATGCAACTTGTAATCCGTCTTCACTATCAACAATAGCACCTTCTCTGTCTATAACTGATTGGTTAAAACTTTTCACAAAGTTTGTCATTGAATCTGTATTAGCCAAGTTAATTGATGTGCCGTTTACTGTAATTCTATTTTTGTTAGTGTTAGTATATCTAGTTTGCGTATTTGCTAATTCCAATGTCAAATTGTTTTGAGCAAACCCTCTCACAACAAATATATTTGCACTTTGGTCTTCTGTATAACTGCTTAATACAGGATAAACTCTGTTGTAATAATTCTGTGGACAATCTGATATAACTAATGCGTCACCGTTTAATTCATTTACATCACCGTTTACAAATACTGTCATTGCATCATTAGTAATGTACCCTGTTGCTGTGCCTTTAAATCTGCCTTTAATACTCATTGTATCTTTCGTTACAATTTTTGGATTTGCAAATCCGTCATATAAACTTGTATCACCAATTTGTATAACTCTTTCTGAGTTAGTAATATAAGCATCTGTTTCTACTCTAAATATGTTTGCAGTAGCAGTAGCAGTTCCTGTAGCATCAACAATTATAAAAGTATTGTTTGATTCATTAATGTCTATAATATCGTAACTGTTAGAACTTAATGGATGGTCAACATTTGCATCATCGAATAATACAGTACTACCAACTTCAAAATAAGTTAGGTCATTTACTGTTATAGAAACATTATTGTTTGCATCTGGTGTGCCAGTTGATAAAACTGGAATGCTAACAGTATGCTGGAACATACCGTGACTTGGAACGTGCAATACACTATCTTCATAATGTTTAAGTATTAATGTATTAGCATTAATTGTTCTTGCAATTGGTGTTGCTAAATCAAATGATACATCTCCTTCAACAGCAGTTGTATCTTCTGTATCTGAATAATAAACATTTGCCGTTAACATTTCTCCGTCTAACCCTAATTCGTTTAACGGATCGTATACCATAAATTCTTGGTCGTGTACTGGTAAGTTTCTACCTAAGTAACTACATACTAATTTTGTACCATCTGAAACATAAGTTAAGTTTGCAGAGTTATTTGTAACTGCACTAATATTTGCAACTTTAACTGAGAAAGCATCTTGTGAGTATGCTTCATTAACTGTTAATGTTTGTCCATTCAGTGATGCTGGATCTGGACTATCTGCGTAAGCAGTAAATGTCATACCACTAAGCATTTTATGATTATTACTGTATACTACTAATGATTCTAAATTTGCTTTAACTGTACCAAACATCATTTGTGGTGTTGTGGTAAATGCTTTAAGTCCTGCAATGTTACTTGTAGGCGGTGTTGTTCCATTTAATCCAACAAAGTAAGTGTCTTTACTTGTTACATTGTTAATTTTAAACTTAACATTACTAAATGCACTTGTACCTGATGTGTCATTCATCACAACAATGTCGCCATTTTGTAAGTTGTGATTATTATGGTTAATTAAGAATGCTTTGCTGTTGCTGTTCTTGACAAGCATATTCAAAGATGTTAAACTTGTTGCGTAATAGTCTGCAAATGCTGTAGTTGTTATACCGCTTATTGTAAACTTGTCGCTTTCTAAATCTGATATTGTAAATCCGCCTGAGGTATCAAATGGACTTGCACCACTAAACAGTAAATCATCAAAGTTTACTTTGTCGCCATTGTTTATACCTTTAGCATCACCAAACATAAACACGTCATCTGTAATACTTTGTGTTTTAAGTTTTAGTTTTGGCATCACAGCATTTTCTATAGTGTATTTGCTGTTTCTAACTGCTAAGTATTTTAAACTGCTTGGAGTTAAATCTGCACCAAATATTTTGAAAGGATCGTATGATGTAGGATTTTTAATCCTTAATGCCATAGATTCTATATTGTGTGCTCTGTTGTTATTCAATACAACTGCGGTGTGGAAGTTATTATAAATGTCAACTGCTGTAGAATCACTAGAAACTAGTTTACCAACTGTTACACCCTTATCTGCTTCACTAGGTCTAAATGCTCTTTCACTAAACGAACTAGCAAATATAAAGTCTCCTGTTTCAGAGTCTTTACTCCATATAACTGCTTTAAGATTGCCTGTGACGTCGTCTGCAGGGATTGAATCTTCAATTATTATCCCACTAGCAAATGCTTCTTTAACTCGTGTATTAGGTATACTAATATTTCCTGAAGGATCATATAATGAAACTCTTACATCGTTTACTAGTCCAGGATCATTGCTTGTTACAGAGTAATTAACTTTTACGTGATTAATTCTTACAATAGCATTTCTATATCCTGAGAACTCATTACTTAATGGATCATATGTAAAACTGTCACCGTTTTTAAATTCAAACTTAACAACAAACTGCCCATCAAATCCTCTGTTACCGTTTTTGACTCTTCTAACAAGTTCTGTTAATTTAATATCATTAGCAACACCTAATCTGTTTACTGCACCACTCTGTGTAGTAGTTGCAATATCTTTTAATTTAAATCTATCAACTATTGAAGTAGAAACTGTAGGATTTATTCTAGGAACAGTATCCACATATTCTAGTAAGTCGCTGTTAGAAGTTTTAGGTTCTTTGTAGTCATCACTAAATGAAAGTTTAATTTCTTTTTCAGTTGGTGCTGTAGGACTTAGTTTGTATCCGCCTACTCCCATTTCATCAAATACAAGTCCGTCTGTTGCACTTTTTTGTAATCCAGCAATAACTTGTTTGTTGCTTTCGCTGTTAACCTTAATCGGTGAGCCATCTTTGATTAAGTGGTAGCCTACATCGTTGCCGCCTACTTTTTGTAAACTAATTGTTAAGTTTTCTAATGAAGGTTGGTCTATGTCTTTGGCTTTGTTTATATAATAGTTTTCTATAATTCTTCTAGTTTGCTCGCCTGTTGCTTCTTTTAATTCTTCTTTAAATGCTTTGTCTGTTTCTTCATCTAAGTATTTGATGTTAAACCCTAACACAATATCATCAATAGATGTTAGTTTTCCTGCCTGTCCATCTAGTAGTAATTCTACACTAGGATTTTCAGTATTAGCAGTTGTCATATATGCTTGACTATATGGAACTGCTTCTATTTCTGCTGTTTTTTGCTGAGTAGTTGCAAAGTCGTCTATTAATTGATCCACTGTGTTTTGTGCATCGTTTTGAGGGAAATATAAAACTGTTACGTTGCTGTTTGCAGATACTGTTGTATCGTTTACTGCATTTACACTAAATGATGGTGTAATGTCTACAGCACTTGAATCTGGCAAACTCATTGTCGAAGCACTTTCTATAGTTAGTGATTTTCTTTTCCCTGTTAAACCAACTATGTCTCCGCATTCGCCTTTTCCGTTTACTATGTCTGCGTGTACAAATTCTGCATTTGCGTATGATGTACCTAAAGCAGTAGTACTAACGTTTGCTAAAATAAACTTGTTATTACCTGCATCATATGAATTTACTATAGCATATTGTGTTGTTACTTCACCTTTATAAAATGCAGTATTTCCACTTACTGTGGTAACAAAATTGTTATCATAAAAATGCAGTTTCTTATTGTTATTGGTGTTTTTCCAAACTGGGTAGGTTGCGTTTGATTTGCCACTGTCTAACTTGATAAATGTATTTGTTGGCATCACAGTATTCAATGTCATTTCAGCATTACCTGTGCCATCTCCATTAGCAGTAATACTTACTAACTTGCTGTTTGTTATTGCTCTGGATACACTAACGTCTTTAAATCTAATATTATTTGATGTTACACTAAATGTTTTTGCAACTGCATTTACATCTGCTATTGTGTAGTCGCCGTATGCGTCTACCATACTCATCGAAGTATCGTTTTTGCCCTGTGAAACATTCACATCTGCACTATTGGCAAAGTCATCTATTTCATCTACTAAGAATTTAACTCTTTTATTACTAAAACTAAATCCTGTTGGTTGAGCATTACTGCCTCCTTGTATCGGGTTACTTATAACAGCATATACATTTGCTTGATCTCGTATCACTGTGGAGTTATCTTTTGTGCCTGTAATATTTGCAAATACAAATATGTTTGCATCACTACCACCTAAAGCAGTTTCTGGTATTTTAATTTCTTCATCAAACAAATAATTCTGACCTGCTGTAGTTACTGTGATAGAAGTAACACTACTTGCTCCACCAACTACAACACTTGCACTTAATCCTGTACCAGCACCATCTGATGATATTTGTGTAAGGCTAACTGGGTATGTTCCTGCTACTAAACTAGAAGTTGCAGTTACAGTTTCAGTACTTCTAATATTAATATTTCCTAAACTTGTTACTTGACCTACTAGTACACTTGCATTAGGTTCTAAAATTGTAAAACTGTCTTTGTCATAAACTACACTTTGTACTGAGTACACTTTTGTAGCACCATTTGATATACCTGTTGCCGCTAAGTCATCTCCATAGAATCTAATTAAACTTGTATCTTGAACACCGTCAATTTTGTTTATGCCAATTGCTACATTATTTTGTCCGTCTACGTTTGCCGCTATGGCTACATTACTGGCAATAGTTGCATCTCCATTAATATTGTTTAGTCTTAAACTAACAAGTTTAAATTCACTTGTTATATCTGGATATACACCAACAACGTTTGCAGTTTTATTTGGTTTAATTCTAGTTACCAAGCCTTGTGTGGTTGGCGGTGGATTATAAGTTCCTCTGTAAATAGATTTATTATCTAGTACTAATTGTTCGTTTGTATATTTTACAACTGCATTAGGCAATTGACTGTTTTTAATATACAATGTATTATCATAAAAAGTTTTATTTTCAGGATCGTTGATAACATTACTATCATTAAAATCTTGTAAACTCACAGGACTGAACAATTTACTTGTTCCTTCTGTTACTTGATTTATATAAAAGTTATTAAACCCTGTTTCGTTTTTCAAACTTCTTAACTGATAAACATCAAAGTTTTCGTGTTCGCCTTTAGCCATATGTACAACATCATTGCCTCTCAACACAATTTTTGTATTAGCACTTACTTCTTGGTCAAAGTGGTTAATATCGAATACCTGAATGCTTACATTATCCTTATGTACAAATCCACTGTTCTTAATTAGTGTGCTGTCTTTGTTAAATTTACTTGCAGGATATAACTTAACATTTAGGTCTTCAGTTGTTGGTCGTTTTACAAATCTATTTTTGTCGTCAATATCTATAGTAACTACATTATCATTTGGATCGTCTTTGCTAATGGCATAGGTTCTGGTCGTGCCTGGTACTGCCACTAACCTGTCGTCAGATTCGACTTTTACTTCTACATTACTACCAGGAACATCTGTTGTTAAAGACGTATCAAATGTAATACTTGCTTCTTCTACAATTATCACCTGAGATGAAGTTGTATAATTTACCAATGTACTAATATTTGAAAATACTAATTCTGCTAAACCACTAGCATTACTTACTGTGAGTCTAGTGTAGTCTGCATCATTTGTAATCTTTGTGCCATCTATATAAGCACTAATATAATCATAATTACCACCACTAGTGGTTAAGTTTTGTGCAAGGTTATTAAATGTACGTTTAATTGTAAACGAATCATTGCTTACATAATTAGTGTATAATGTAACGTTAGATGGTACTGTGTGTCTTGAACTATCCATATATGAATAGTAAGACTGGTTAACTATTGTGTTATCAATCGAAGTAACAATATTATCTATTGTTGTATTGTTTGCAACTTCAATTTTAAATTTCTGTTTTGGCTGATATCTGCCTGCCGCAATATTCAGGTAACTTAATGTTGTTCCTGAATCGTCATCTGCTACTGTGAAGTCGCTACCTGTAAGTTTTAGGAACATAGGACCAACTGAATTTGTAAATTCTGTTGCCGCTATTACATTAGCATTACTGATTGCACTTGCTTGAATGTTAAATGCTGTTACTAAATTGCTTAAACTTGTTGTTGCGGCAACATTAGTTGTTATGGTTCCACCGTTTGTGTGGTCGGTAACAACCAAATTACTTAACCCTACATTGCTGAATGGTTGTGGAACTAAACTGCTACTCATTGCAAGTCCATTAGTTAATACTTCATCTATTTTAGAAACATACAAATTACCTGTAATTACAGTAACATTAGGTGCATTATCATAATTAAACCCTTTGTAGTCTACTGATATATTACCCAATGTACCATCTAATGCCAGTGTAGCACTTGCTAATGCTCTACCATTTCCTTCACCACTTAGTCCTGAGGGTGGTACTGGAGGCTTATCAACTTCTATAATTGGTGGTGCAAAGTATTGTGTTTTCTTTTCTACAATATTAATTGCTGAAACAATACCTGTAACACTTTCAGGGAATTTAAGTTCTAGTAACTGCTGGTCTCTTACAAAGTCTTTTTTGTTTATAATTAAATCAAAACTCTTATTAGAACTGATGTCTCCAAATGCTCCCTGCTTAATTGCCCATTCTTCGTAAACTGTAAAGTCTTTATTTGTGTTAATGCTATCACTTCTTAATATTCTATCTAAACCTGCTACTGTACCTTTGGCTCTGATAGCACCTTTCATTAATTCAACTTGCTCGTCTTCTTCAATACCTAAATTATTTAAATATTCTGAGTCATTATATCCAAACAATGACCTCGATAAAATTCGTTTAATTGGCAATGTAGGAGTACTAAACATTTGATGATAATTTCTAGTTGCTTCTACCAAGTTTTCAAAGTTAGGTAAAACTTGACTTGGTGTAATAATGTAACCCGGAGCATTAAGTGATCCGTCCCATTCTCTAGAAATTTGTGTTTTTAATCTTAAACGTTCTTGTCTAATACTGTAAATGTCATTATTAATTGTATCATTAAACACACTCTTGTTATTAATAACAGTTGCGTGTTCTGTTACACTTGTTAATAATAAAACACCGTAAATACTTTTTCCTTGTGGAGGTGTAATTGTAATTTGTCTTCCGCTTCTAGTTATTCCACATTGTTTAGGATTTAGTACACTACCATCTGCATCTATAAATGATGGAATGCCTTTTGTAAATTTGTTTATTTGATTAACTGTGCCTATTGCAGATTCAAACATTAGTTTTTCTGCCATTGGACTAAATGCTGTTATAGTACCAACTGCTGGATTACTGTCTACCCAGAATAAAAATTGTTTTGCTGTATAAATCCAATTACCTACATCTCCTATACTTTCATTGTAATCACCGAAGTCGAAACCTAATTTTTCTTGATGTCTTCCTAAACTAATTAAGAAATCAAAAGTTGAATCTATATCAGGGAAAGTATGCCCGTATGTTATTTGCTTGACTTTTCCTGTGGTATTGTTATAATATTTTCCTGTTCTTACATTTTCTTTAGGAAGGTCACTAACCTGAGTCCAATTAGCAAAATCAAAGTCTGCAGGTTCTAGGTTATTATTTGCTTTATAAAAATTGCCGTTGTAACTTATAATATCGTTTTGATTGTATGTTCCGCTTATACTGAAAATAGCAGGTATAATAGGAGTTCCTCCTACATCAATTCCTACTGAGCCGCCATTTACGTCACTCTCTAATATGTTAAACACATTGTTACTTTTATCATAACCATTTACTTGATAGCCGTTTGCTGTTCTAGTAATCTTAACACCAGTATAATAGTTTCTTGCAATTACACCACTAGTATGTAATCCTGTATAAACATCTTCTGACGGTACTTTTTCACCAGTACTGAATCCGTCAATACTTAATTTATCACTATAAAGTTTAATGTCATTAAGGTTAACAAAACCGCTGTGTTTATGACCTAGTTTAACATCTGTATTTTGTATAGTTTGTTGAACTTGTACGTGAGTGTCTAATCCTTGTGAAGACACCCAACTATCTAATATAGGACTGAAACCTATTTTTAAAATTCTTGTTGTATTATCTGCTTCTAGTCCACCGTGAACAGTAATTTTACTGTGTGAAATTCTTTTCTTAGTAGTTTTATCTACCAGTTGCTGTGGTAATACAGTAGGCTCTAGTATTTGATCTGGATCTAAATAATATTTTACAAACTCGCCTGGTCTTGTTAAGAACAATGCTGTTACAACTGCATACGGATATGCTGAACTTCTTTTCCAAGCCGTTTCCGCTGGTCCGCTGTCTCCGAATGACCAAGATTCATATATTACATCTGAAGTAGATGTAACACCACTTGCAATACTTACATTTGGTGCAACTAAATTACCATTAGTGTCCACAGGTAGCATAGACAAAATACTTTCTCTTTTATATCTTGGATGGTATCCTTGTCTTTCTCCTTCTGGAATAAATCCTGTTGATACGTTTGTCCAAAAACTTGTACTGTTGCTGGTTACTGTTGCACTACCATAATATGTTACCCACCAAGTAGGCATACTGTCAAAGCCAAACATTTCCCAAGGTGTTGTATTAGGAGTTTGTGTATCATAATAGTATTCAAATATATTTCTCCAATGTCCTAATTCTCCGTAATTCCAAGTAAATGGATCTGCACTATCAACTGTGCTGTTTGTTACAAAGTCTACATTGTTTTGACTAACCCATCTTGAGAAGCCATTAAATAAAACACTATCAATTTCTTTCTTTTTAAAATCTGTATTTGCAAAGTAACTAGGCTTAACATTATCTATAGTTAAGTATTTGCTTATTGTATCTCTATCTCTAACACTTTGTGGAATACTATTGTACACCAATTTTTCATAATGTAAAATAATATCATCTACTTTGTTATTTTCCTTTGTGGTATAACTGCCATCGTGTCCACATATAACATCAAGGTTTGCTGTATATGATGTATCTGTTATAAAACCTGGTTCTTTGACTGCATATAATCCTAATGCTGAAGGAGTAAATGGTATATTACTTGGCGAACTATCTTGGTATGCTCTAATCTTAATCTTGTCATTTGCCGCAACTGATGTCATTGAAACTATAACTGGCACACTACTTGTTACAGTATAGTCTGTGCCTATTGTTTGCAATTCATTATTTTTATAAACACTAACAAAGTTATTCATTTGCTCTAAGTTTGCACTTACAGTTGTGGTGAAAGTTGTAGTTGTGTTTGCTGTGAATTCTTTTTCTTCGTATTCTGTACCCCAAGGTAACATATATGTTCTATTGAATGCAGTATCATTTGTTCTAGTTGCAATTAATTCTGAATATACGTCTTCAAAAATTTGTGCATCTGTTTTACCTTGAATGGTGTTATTAGTGACATAATTTTTAATTTTGCCTTTTAATCTGTTTTTAAACTTGTTGTATTCTACTTCACTATATCTTAATGCTTCTATTAAGTTTAATACACTACCTCTGGATAAAAGCATAGCAGTTGGCAAGTCACTAAACGTTTGCCTAATTTTTGCATTATTTCCAGTGTGTATTCTTTCACTATTAGTATAGTTGTTTATACCTAAAGCATTTCCTTTGAAAGTAGGCTGGTCTTCTATTAGTCCTAAGTAATGACTTAAAACATCACTGGTTGTAAATTCTGTAATACTTTTGTTTTCAACGTTATGTGATAATGCACTAGGTATCTCAAATCTACCTTGTTTTGTTAAATCTACATCGCTGTTTGTAGTTGTTTTAATTGTAACTAAACTGCCTAATGCAGGAGTGCTAGTAAACAATATTCCGTTTTGGCTAGTAACTACAGTAAAGTCTGTGCCTTTAGCAAGTTTTCTTTGGTTAACAAATACATCTACTTGTTCGTTTATTGGGGTAGCACTTATATCAAATCGTTTTGTTGTTTTGTTTGCTTCAGTAATAAAGTACTCATCTCTTACAACCTGTACTGAGAATTTTTCTGCCTCTATATCCCATTCTGTAATATCAAAATTACCTGCTGTGATATCTGCTTTTGCTGTGAAGAATTGTTTTTTGTAACTTACAGTTTGTCCTGCTTTATAATTTCTACTAACATCGAAGGTTAGATAAAAACTAGGTACATCATTTGGCATCCAACTGTGAAGATATCTATCATTTCTATTACCGTTGAAATCATATGTTAAATCTTTTGCATAGTAATAACCTGGGATAACACTTTTTATTGTAGATCCTGTTGGTACATAGTTGTAAATATCTTTAGAAATATCATTTTCAAAAAGCATATCACTGGAGTACTGTCCACTTCTTCTATCTATAGCAAAGTTTAAAATTGAATCGTTTGCATTTAAACTATTAGTCTTATAACTGAATAACTCATTGCCTTTAAATGTACTACTAGGATACGTTGTACTGTCGTCTAACGACACTCCAGCATCATCGTACAGTTTGAACTTAGGTGCTAAATTAACTTTGTTTTTGAACTGTGCTTTTGTCCATTTAGAACCATTATAATAATATTCTGCACCTATGTCAGCACCTTCTTGTATTAAGAATGTGTCTCCCGTTGATATTGTAATACTGCTGTTTGCAGTAAATGATACATTACCTGTACCAGTATCTACAATATCGTAAATGGTTGCACCTTGTTCATTGGCAGTAAAGATTGCTTTCTTACCTACTGCTGAAGTTGTGCCGTTAATAGGATTACCCATTGGTAATTTGTCATCAATTTGATTTTTTGGTTCGTTAATTACTACATCTACATAATTGTTAAAATCTATACCGTAATTGTATAATTCTAAATCTCTATTAAATTCTATAATTGGTCTTGTTGCTCTAATGGCATTTGCTGGAATACTGCCTATTGCTTGACCTTCAACAAATTCATAATCGAAACTTGTTGTGTCGTAACTGCTAACGTCCCAAGGATTTGGTACCTGTGTTGAAACAATTCTTGATTGCTGAATTGTTTGTATGTGGTACCAGTAATTTAACCTACTCCAAGGATTATGATTTTTTGCACCTCTTTGTTGTAGTAAGTAATCTGCTTCACGTTGGTTACTAACTGCATCATATGGCTGATTATCAAAACTGTATAATGTAGGATTAATATTATCTGCATCGTATGTTAAACCTGCACCTGAGAAGTTTCCAATGCCGTCCCAATCTGCATCAAAGGCAATACTGTCAAATGTTGCGTATGCAGATATTTTGTCTTTTGTGTTTGGTACTAATAATCTTATGTGGTGTCCTACACCCTCGACTTGATAAGTTGTGTCCTTTAGATATGTGCTACCACTTACGTGAGTTCCAGTAAATTGTACAAAACTACCGTTAAGTAATTCTGTACCATTTGGGGCAACAAAAGTTTTAGATCCTGGAATGTTGTCTATGTTAATAGTGCTGTCTGCAGAGCCATATATTTTAACTATATCTAAATTCTCTGGAATCCAGAAATAGTTTTGATAGTTCACAAACTTATCAATGTCTATCGGGGGACTGTAAGTAAACTGTTTTGATTTAAACAGTCTATTATGATTGTTTACAAATGCGTTGTAACTTTTTAAAGAGAACAGCAAGTCTTCGTAAAATACAAAGTTACCTGGTGTTCCGGAAACTGGTTCTGTACTTGTATAAGTAGGCTCTAGGGTGTAAAAGTTTCTACCCGTATCATTGTGTTCAATGAAGTCTGCTCTTTCGGGCGAGTCTGTGCCTGGGATTTTTCTTCCAATTAATCCGTCAACAATTTCTGTATTTGCTTTTTTAAATAGTTGGTCTACGGTATTTTCAAAGAACGTTTTATTGGTCTCTGATTGAAACTGTATTGGTAATAAATCGTAAGGTTTATTGCTCATTAATATCCACCACTTCCACTTGATCCGCTACTACCACTACTACCACTACTACCCGAACCGCCTGTGTTACTACTATTTAGACCATCGCTACTTACGTTATAAGTACCGTGGTAATAAGTTACACCATTAGGCATATAGAATGTTTGCCCAAAGAATGTGTGCTGATGACTAGTACCGTCTCCTGCCTCTGACGCCGCGTCTGCTGTTGAGTATAAAGGATAGTATCCGTTAATTGCATACGGTCCATTATCAGCAGTTGCTCCTGCTGTTGAACCTTGTACTGCTGAACCAATTTGCTGTAAAGTTTCTTGATTAAAGTCTGATACTATTTTAATATCGTTGACTGTTGCCGTACTCATAAATATTTCATCTGGTTCACACCTTACAACAAATAAGTCTCCAAATCTTCTGCTTGGGTCTTTAGGTACAATTACTAAACTACCTAATATATCATTTGTTTGAGTATGAACGTATGCTGTTAATTCTGTAAAGTAAAAACTTTCACCGAAGTCCCAATTCTGTATATTGAAGAATTGGTCTATTGCTTGTTTAACTCTACTCTTAATTTCGTTATCACTAATTGTAACATTTGGCATTTTGATTGCTTTAAATGTTGCTTGTAATTCTGGAAGTGCTTCTGCGCCGAATAACACTTTAAACTTTCCGCTTCTATAAATTATTTGGTCTGAAATACTTTTGTATTTTTCTAGTTCACTAAAGTTTTGTGCTAGTGTTTCAGAAGTTGGACCAAGTGGGAAAGTTTTACCTAACTCTGATGAGTTTTTATATTTTAAAACTTCTGAATAATATGTTCTTGTTAAAACAAACATTTCTACAATATTACTAATACTAGGATCTATTCTAACGTCACTAGGTGCAACGTGTTCCCATTTAAAACTAACTGGGCGGTATGTAGTATTAGTATTTTGTGTAAAGGATCTTCCGTTTTTCACGGTATAACTTTGACTGTCTGTTAATATAACGTTAGTTGAATCTGAAAACTCAATTTGTAAGTCAAACAGTTTTTTAGTATCTGCTACATACACCTTCTTACCGTGTAATTTTGCTTTGTTGTTTGTTAAGTATGTTTGAGCAAAAGTTTTTGTAGGTACAAGTATTAATGCAAACTTAGTAAAGTCTGTTTGGTCTAATACATTTGAACCTGGTGCTAAGTTTTCATTTAAGAAATCTACTATAGCACTTGTTTCTGCTCTGTAATCTAATATACCAGTCTTAATAGGTCTAATAAAATCGTTACCTTGTAAGTCTTTTTGATTTTCAAAAAATACTAAATCGTCTGGATCTACAAATCTACTAAATGCTAGTGGCTCATCTGGCACACCATCGAAATCTGTATCAACTGGTAATACTTCAATTTTTCTATAATCTATATATCCATCTGAATATGTAAATTTATCTGAGATATCAAATTTAATATTTTCGTCTAATCTTTCTCTTGTATCTGAATATTTTACTTTAAGTACATCTTGGTTACCTAAACCTAATGTTCTTTTAGAGTCAAATTCATTTACTTTAATTGTTGTATTACTTGTAACATCTATAGAGCCTTGTACTTGACTGTTTGCTCTTTGTAAACTGGTTGTGGACACATTACCTCTAAAAGTGTTTACACCTGATGAGTCTGTAAACACATAAGCAATATTACCGTTTGCGCCACCTGTTATATTTGCTGGTAACTTGCTTAATGGTATCTCTACACTATTTGGTAAGTTTGTAATTTTACCTGAGTTAGGTTTAACTACTGCTTGTCCATTTGAATTGGTTTGACTATTAACACTCATTTCAACTGTTATGGGACTTATAAACTCTGTACCACTGTATGTATCTGAAACACTTACATTAGCATCTCCGCCTTGTAATAATCCAAAGTTAGAAATTAGTTTTACACTTAACTCGTTTGCTCTCACATCTCTGTTTTTAAGAACAATCTCAGGACTATTTCCTGTAGGAGTATAGTAGTTATTTGTGTCTTTTAAATTCCAAGCATCGCCTACGCCGTCTGCATTGGTGTCTACCCAATAGTACGTTTCTTCAATACTTGGTTTACTGTTATTATCTAACAGTTCTATAACGTCTTTTTTAACATTACCTGTTGCAGGATCAACTGTGTAGTTTTCATCTGCATCTATAAACTCTACATCTTCGTAACTTTCAAACAAAAGTTTTTTACCTCTTGTGGTCATTTTAAATGAGTAGTCATCATCTGATGAACCTTCCTCATATTCGAACTTAGCAATCCAACAAGCACCTGTGCTTAAATCTGCACTATACTCTGCATCTTTCTGCAGAATAGAATTACTGATTACAAAGAAGTGTGTTTGCGATGCTCCTGATGGATTAGGATTATAACCTAAACCAAAGTCTCGTTTTGCTGTTAGTTCAGCACTAACTTCTGTAGTTATGTTAGAAAGCAAATTAGATTGTACACTTACAACCAACTCTGTTGCTCTCCAGCCGTTTTCTAAACTTGTTGACATTGTAATGGGGCCTTTACCTGCACTCGAACTAGTAATAAGTCCACCGTTGTTCTGTATATCTTTAATAACAACCCATCTATATTTTGTACTATCCGTAGGACTTTGAAATTTAACCCTAGCATTCTCTTGTATTTGTCTATAAACATCGCCTACTTGATTATTCTTTAATACAACTGGAGTACCACCAGTATCTATTGTTAAGTAACCTGTAGTACTTGTTGACCTATTAGGCTGTGTTACCCATTTTATAACTGTATAATTTCTTGTTAAATCAAAAACCAAACTGTCATTTGCTAAATGTACATTTCTATAATCTTCATATATAAAGTTCTTTAAATGACTATTGTTTAATTTACTGGTTATTAATGATTCAACAATCTCAGACATAATTGAACTACCTTCAATATCAATAGTGTTTACATCTTTTGCATCTTCTTTGTAAAGTAATCCATCTTCACCATAAACAGTAACACTTTGATACTTTCCAGTTGGATCGTTTATATCAATAAATCTACTATGACCTGAGTGTGTCCTGTTAATTGCTTTTAATTTTAAAATATTATTGTTTACAGCATATGGATATACATTGTAATCCTGTGCTGATACCATTCTATCTTGTGATTGGTAAACTTGTGGTGCTCTTTGCTTAATACTTTGTATACTTTCTGCAGGAGTACCGTTTGAAACTGTATATTGTAGACTGCAGAACATTGTTAAAACTTGTTGGTCGCCGTTTGCATCAGTGTACGGTACATTAATTTGCTTGTCTACTGCATCTGTTGGGTTTATTGTTTGATATGTTCCTGCACTACTTCTGTGCCACATTCTGTATGTGCCTACTGGAATAGCACCAAAGTTGCCATCTGCAAACTTAATTGTGATATTGTCTTCAAAACCGCTGTCTACTGCAAACACTCTTTTGTTGTCTAATTTTAAATTGTTGTAGAACAATGTTTGACCAATCAAGTTAGGAACTTTAGTCCATTGACTTAGTACTTCACCTGCAGAATTAATCTCTTGTACCCAAACATCACTTTCGTTAATCATTGATTGGCTAATTGTAACTTGGTTGTTCTTTATAGGCTTGTCAAAAATAGCATCTTGATATGCCATTGAGCCTTGTTTGAACATCATAAAGAAACCTGTGTTACTGCCTGAAAGTCCTCTTCCGTCATTTCTATATATGATTTGGAATGGAGCATCTGGATCAGGTGCTTTTTCTTGGAATGCTTTATTTTCGCTGAACTGTGTACTGACCATTTCAAACGGAACACCTGTATTGCTTAAATTTAAACTAAATGGGAATGTTACATTTGTGCCTGGTACACTATTAATTTGGTATAGTTCTGAACTTATACCTCCGATTATCTCTTTAGCAACCGGTTTTGTAAACTTGTTATATGTTGTGAAAGCCGCATTCATTATACTAATAAATTTGTCGTAACTTTCAGACTCTGTGGCATCATCAAAATTGATACGTTCGTTAGCAATACTTCTACCGAAACTGTCTGCAACATTTTGTGTAGTTTGAATTGCTGTTACTTTCATTACACCGCTACTTGCAGTATTACGTTTAGGTGCATAACCTAACATCTTTGCTAAACGTAAAACACTTTCTCTACTTTCAGCAGTTGCTAGGAAGTTTTCTCTGGTGTTTAAGTCAACTCTGAATGCCAAGTTTTGACTTAGGTATGCAAGTAATTCTATAATTGCAATAAATTCTGAACTTTCAATATAGTCGTTAAATTTCTCAGGATAGTTTTCCCTGATATATGTAATCATAGACTGGCGTATTGTGTTAAAGTCGTATGCTTTAAAATCTACGTTAGTGAACGCCTTATATGCTGTTTGCCAATCTTCTGCGGCAAATAAATTATTTTGTCTTATGTCTTGCGCCATACTCTACCTAATACGTTGTGCCTTGAGTGGAGTCAACTCCACTGCTATTTAAAGATATGCCTGTAGTTGATTCAAATTCTGCTACAAGTACATCTTCAGTAAGGTCTGGTTTATACTCTAAATGAATTTCACATCTCAATGTGTTATCCATTGCGGAAACATTTAAGTTAAGTAAGTTTACTCTTGGGTCTTGATTTACAATATCTGTTACATCGTCTTTAACAAAACCAATAGTTGCTTCTGTTAAAGGCTCCATTAACAAGTCAGGTATAACACTACCAAATTCTGGTAGCATAACTCTCTCCCCTTTAGATGTTTTTAGTTGATTTAAAATGTCCTGTTTGACTAATTCTAAATCTTCTAAGTTAAAGGGAGGTCCATTCCTGTCCACTGTACTAAAACCTTTAAATGTTGCCATAACAATATTTATCTAAAAGATTAAAACGTGTTTTAATATGCACAGTTTTCCTTTATAAAAATACCAAAATTTTAGTCTTAGATAAGTACTAGTATGAACACACTATTAGTAGTTGCACTAGAGTCTGAATTAGAGGACATCAAATACAAACACATCTTATATACGGGCATAGGCAAAGTAAATGCCGCCTGGAAACTAACAAAATATTTATGCGATAATCCAGACATAGAAAATGTAGTAAACTATGGAAGTGCTGGAGGCATCAATCCTGAGTTCAGAGGCTTACTTAAATGTACAAAGTTCTTGCAAGGAGATATAGACTGTAGAGCATTAGGCGTTCCTTTGGGACATACACCTTATGAAGATATTCAACAGTTTGATTTCAACCAAGACTTTATAGATGGTAAGACCTGTATGTCGTTTGACCAATTTCAACTAACCAAACCTGCAATTGAAGTGGATTGTGTAGATATGGAGGCATACGCATTAGCAAAAGTATGTCACAATATGGACAAACACTTTACATCATACAAGTGGATTAGTGATATTGTAGGCGGTAATGACCAGTCTACTCAATGGAAGGAGAACTTTAACACAGGGCAAGATATTTTTAAGACTATATTTAAAACTGATTATGGAATTGAACTTTAATAAAGTATGGGGATTCGGATGCAGTTTTATGTATGGTACAACTATTGAGCCAGGTGACCCAGAATGGGTTAGAGACACAGTAGGTTGGGGAGGCATAATAGGTGATGAACTTGACCGTCCCTCCCAAAGTTGTGCTGTAAGTGGTTTTGGCAATCAAGACATAGTAAATCATTTCTTTAAAGTACTTCCAGATATCAAAAAAGACGACTTAGTTATTATAAGTTGGAGTAATCCTCACAGATTTTATTACGCAGATCCAAAATTTACAATGGGTTCGATAAATCAGATGAGTAATTTTGATGGATTAGTACTTCCAAAGAGATTAAAAACAATGTTGTTTGCAAGTAGAGAAATAGCATTGCTATATGAAGATGATATAGTGAGGCAACAATTAGACCATATTATACTAATTCAGGAAGTTTGTAAGAGTAGAGGCATAAAAGTATGTCAAAACAATGCTTTAGTAGATGTTACAAAAGATATAGATATGGATAATGCTGATGACCACATAATAAGCAGACATTTATCCGTTGACAGAGAAAATTTCTGGTGCTATAATGAAACTACATTAACAAACTTATTGGGACTTTCAGGTAACAGCGACCCACTAGGTGGTTATGTTAAAAATAACATATTGCACAAGCAAAAAAAGAAAGGATCTGAAGTCTTATGGTCTGAGCCTGATTCTTGGCATCATCCAAGTGCAAAAGGGCACAGATATATAGCAAAAACATTAAGCGAATGGATTAAAAATAATGATAATTTTAAACATTGAAGGCAGAGTAAAACAAAAGAAAAAACTAACACAGTTTGCTGATACTATTATCAGACATTTAATGCCTAGAATTAGACGAGATGTAAATATTGATATCCAAGTTGTCACTCGCTGTGAAGGTGGTAATTTAGGATTATGCTGGGGAGACAAAAAGACTGCTGAAATAGAAATATGCAGGAAACACGGAAAACATCATTTATCAGCAGATGAGATAGCACTTAATCTTGCACACGAGTTAGTCCACGCAAAACAATTTATTAAAGGCGAATTACACCCTAGCACAGAAACTTGGTGTAGGCAAGACCATACTCAAACTCCATATAGAAAGAAACCTTGGGAAGTAGAAGCATACAGGTTAGAAGAAAAACTGGTAGAAATGTTTTGGTAAGGGGTTGACAAGTACCACTAGAATTGTTATAATAGTTGTATAATTTAAAAAGGTAGGAGTTTTTATGTTTTACGAAATTTATCAAATCAAAATCAACAAAGAAGTTAGCGACTATGTCAACAGTAATGACAGAGGTCATTTAGGTGCGGAAGAAAAGTTTCCAATCTATGAGGCCCATATGCGAAATACTATGAGTTCTAGAAAAGAAGGATTCCAGCCTGAAGACTTTGCACATTACACCAAAGTATGTGAAGTAACTGAAAACGGAGGTTTAACACAAGGCGACGATGAGTATCTTGTAAACCACTTAGAAGAAGTATTTAAAATTCTTAACGGTTACTACTTTGATGAAGAGTCAGGCGAAGATATTGTATTTGATAATCACGTGTCAGGATACAAAATGAAAACAATTACTCGTAAAGACGGTGAAGTGATAACATACAGAGATATGCACTCACTTTCAGTAGGCGACATTGTTGCGGAAAGAACTGTAGAGGGTACTAGATACCATCAAGTTGCTGGAATGGGATTTGTTGAAGTGTTCCCTGCAGAAAGCACATTATTGTATAAGGAAATAAAACAGGCATCATAATGCCACATTTACTGTACCTTTATGCAATATAAAATTAAATATATTGACAAGTTCTCAATTAAAGGAAACAATGCAAATTGGATCACAGATAAGAGAATTTATAAGGGGCAAGAAGCACATCAAAGAACGGATGAACTACTTGCATTAGGCTACTTAGTAGAAATGACTAAAATCTAAAAGGAGAAACCTTTTGTCATACAGTAAACTCGACAGGCGTATCATCGATACATACAACAAAATTGTGTCAGCACTTCCAAATAAATCAGCGGATAGACGTGTTGCAGAATGTGTAGATAAGGATCCAGACACAGGACTTATTAAAGCAGTTGGTGTATATGATACAAAAACTAAAAAATATGCTATAGTTGAATTAAATAATTATAGAACAAAACGATTTGAAGATATAAAAGAATTAGGACATATCAAACAAATCATATCTCAAGCAAAGTAAAATGACTGACTCTTTAACAAAGAAATTCACTAACAATACACTTGAAGAAGAATTAAGGACTATGCTCGTTGATAAAAACAACGAGTGTAAACACCTTAAGGCTCAAATAGAAATATTGGAAAAGTGTGTTGCAGATGAACAAGAGCAAAAGTACAGGGCATTAGTAAAATCGGCAGACCTAAAGTCTGAACTCAATATACTAAAGGCTCAAACTCTTAAAAAAGTATAGTACTGCATCATAGTCAAGAAGTAAGAATATTCTTGGGAGTCTACTAGTTCATCAACTTCTGTTAATAGCAATGTAGGAAATTGATTATATGTTCCTGCATTAAGACTTTGAACACCTTTATTAGAAATAAAATCTGATTCTGATAACAACATAGCACATCCAACCAAACTGTTAAACATTCTTTGTGTTAAAAGTGTTTTAACATTTTTTTGCACAATTCTTTGTGCTGTTATTTTATCTAATTTAAATATCTCTCTAGAAGGAGTAGGCATTATTGGAAGTATTAAACTTACTAACGTGATGTTTGACTTTTTAATTTTTATAAAACTTTGTGGAATACTATTCAAATCAAAATTAGTTATACCAAGCATATTGCTAGGAACTAAAATATCTTTATATTGAATAATTAATTTTTGTATTTCTTCTGATTTAGGATCTAAGAAACTGTTTTTATTATAAGCAATAACTTTTTCTGCCTTTTCGCTTTCTGAAAGTTTGTGAGAGAATCCAACTACTCCTCTATTTGCTAAATCTAGAGGAAAAAATTTGAACATATTATCTAATACTTCGTCCCCTTCGTCATCTAGTGTTAGTGTAATAGGATCGTGAAACTTATCACCTTTTTGTTGTACCTTTTTGTATTGTGGTTCTCCTTCAGAAGAAAAACCTTTTCCTACAAATAATCCTTTTGGTGTTTGATAAGATACTGGTTTAACATCTAACTCGTCAAGTTGTCCTATTAAAAGTGCCATTACCCATCTCCGCCTGTAACCTTAGTTAGGAACCCACTTACTGCTTTGAACAATGGGTTTGCACCTAAGTCTTTTCTGCTTGGACTTGGTTGATAACTGTTCCATCTAGATATAATACTGTCTGGTGCTCCTTGCATTTCTGGTAATACTGAAGGAGTAGATGCATAAGGCGATCCGCCTCCTACTAGACCTTCTGCTATTGTGCCTACAATTTTGTCTTTTATGCCGTCAAGTCCTATACCTGAACCTTGCTGAGCAACACGTTTAATATTTACTGGTCCACCTAAACTTAGTCCTATACTGCTTTGAGTTGTTAGTGTATTTGTTCTTCTTGATGAACTTGGCTTTCTGGCATTGCCTACACTACTAGCCGCCTTCATTGTTGGTATAGGTGCAGTATTTAACATAATACCCAACGGTGCTGTTTGTAACATCAGTCCCATACTGTTCATATAGAAGTTACCTGGTATAAACTGTGCCGCCGCGGCAGATGTTGCCGCTTCTTCTAAGTCTCCGTCTAGTACTGCATCTTTAACAGTACCAGGAGTAATACCGTTATTAATAGTAATATCTCCTACTATGTCTACCTGTAAGCCTCCCCTTGGGATAAATGCTTCTAAAGGATTTGATAAATTTAACCCATCTCCGTTAAGCAATCCTGACGCCGCATCTCCAATGGCTCCGTCGATAGCACCATAGGCATTTTCCAACTGGCTTTGCAATGAAGGATCAGGTAAAGGTATACTGGACTTAATACCCATTACACCATACGAATGTATGTTTACAGGTTTTCCTCTTAAACCAACTTTACCTTGTTTACTACTGATTCTAACACCGCCATAATCGTTTCTCAAATTCATTCCGTTTACGCCGTGTATGTTTACTCGTCCGCCTTTGCTGTGCATTCTGCCTAACTGTAGTGTTTCCCAAATTGGGTCTCCTCTACCTAAGTTATCTGCAGGGTGAATAATTCCATACTTGCTAGAAAGTTTAAGTCCTACTTTAGGCTTGCCGCCTTCTATACTTAAACTTAGTCCATCTATCTCACTTGGTACAGGGTTATCGTTTCTTGCTTTAATGTTTACATCGCCACCTGCTTCTATATTTACATTGTTGTCGCCTCTTAGATTTACGTCGCCTCTTGCTCTAACACTGAAATTACCATCTGCAAAGAAATCCATATTGCCGTCGCCGTCTATTTCTATCCAGCCTGTGCCATATTTGTTTATAATAAAAATTGTGTCTGTTGAATCGTGCATAAGAATTTGCATACCATTTTTAGTACGCAATCTTATTTGACTGTCGTCTGGATGGTCATCTAGTATAAATTGATGTCCTCCATCTCTTGTTCCTGATGCTGATTTTAAAGGACCAGGGGTAAGTATACCAAACACTTGACTAGGTGATTCTCTTCTAGCACCACTACTGGTTAAACCTCTGGGCCAATCATTACTAATACCTTGTGCTTCTAATACTGCTGTAAGCGGATCGTGTGCCGCGTGTTTGCCGCCTTTTGCATCTAATTTGTTTGAACCTGCTCTATATTTGTAACCAGTATCTGGATTCTCAGTTGTGGTTTTATCTTTTTCTGTGACTGGCATAACATTGCCGTCGTGTGTTACACCTGCAGGAATACCAGGTATCATATGATTCATTAATGTAGGTTGTACACAGCCTATACAAAACCCTCTATTGACATCTCCGCCTTCGAACGCAACTATAACTTCGTTACCTATATCAGGTGGTACCATCCACATACCATAACTGGTTTGTGTTTCTGCATATTCTGTTCCGCCTTCAACTGGATTGTTATTTGCTACTCCGCCAAAGGGTGTTGTCCACGTTACCCAAAAACTGTCTCCTATTAAATCATTCTTTACAAATAATCTACCGTCTCGGTTTGGGTCTGAGGAGTTTACAACTTCGCATTTGTAAACGCCGTAATATTTTTCATCATTGTCACTGGTTCTTTCTGACGGAGACTGTCTGTTTGTTCTTGTAATTTTTCCGCTCATCTTATCCTCCGTCTATCGGTACATCATCGTTTGTTTCAGTGCTTTGATTTGCTTGCCATTCTTGTATTTCTTCTCCGGTCCAGTACTCTCCGGCGGCATCTAAGTATTGACCGTCATACTCTCCACCTTCTTGATAATATACAGGCATTGTGATGTTTAACGGTCTTTCAAACTCAAGTGGTTCTGAACTGTTGTTATCTGCTACTTCATTATTTAACTTTTTAGGGTTTGAAAGTCTTTCGTTCTTGACTCCTGTAATTCTAGATGTATATATACCGCCTTGGAACGTATGTTCTACATTTGTAGCAAGATAGTATCCTGTATACCTACCGTGATTTGGTGTTGATGCTTTGCCTAATGACACATCATAATCAGGTGTAGAAAAACTAAAAATAAACAACCTTTCAAAGTAACTAGGCATCATTGATTCTTTTCTGTTTAATGCAACTGATACCTCTGTGATACCTTCTGCTTCTTGTGTCGGTCCTGATGTTTTTAGTGTGCCTGGTAACCAATAAGGGTCTCCTTTAATTTCTAAGTCTAATGTTTTTAAGAATGCAGGGTATAAATTTTGATTATACATCAATTCTATAGCACTATTTGTAATACTTAAATCTCCGACTTTCTCTTTATCTGCTACAACTTCCTCGTTTGCTTTGCTGGTAGCAACACCTGTGGGTGATTCGTTGTTGTCTCGTATTTTATCAAAGCCGCCTACTTCTAAAATATCATCTAAATATTTTACTGGAATATCATCTTCTGATAATTGTATAACTCTTGGGTCATTAAATCCTTCTATTAAGTCTCCTAACAATCCATCAAAATCTGTAAGGCTATCTAATGTGCTATTAATTTCTGATAGCAAACTATCTACTGGATCGAACACATTATCAAAGAAGTCTTGAAATTCGTCTTCTATTCCTAAATTATAAAGTAGTGGTCCATTGTCTGTTAATATGCCTTGCATATCATTTTTAAATGCATCGTATTGTTCTTGTATAGGAGCAAGTAGACCTGATCTCAACGGACCTGTAAATTCTTCAATCTTTTGCCTAAATATATCTCCTACATCAGTTGCTTTTGACAAGAAGTCTTTCATTATGTCTTCACCAACCTGACCAAAGTCTTCTGAGATAACGTCATCTAAATTCTGTATATCTTCTACTAACGATTTTGCTTTGTTTAAACGTTCGTCGAATTTTGTAATTGCTTCTCCTAATGGACTAATTCTTCCTAAAAGTTTAGGATCTATTCTAGTGTTTACAAAGTCTATGTCTCCTCCTAGTAAAGCACTAAATCCTTTTGTTCGTGCAAGTGTAACAACACGTTGAAAATCTTGGACAGTTGCCTGTGCTCCTTTTACAATAACATCTTCAACCTGTGTTTGTAACTTAGTAACATACTTTGCAACGTCTAATTGGCTCAATACACCTGCTAGATATTTTTGGTCAAACTCTTCCGCAACTTCACTTGCACTTTGATTCTTAACTTCGCTTTGTCTAACTCTTGCTTTTAAGTTTACACCGCCTGTAGGCAGGGTTAACATCATTCCGTTTCCGGACGTATCTGAAATAGTTGCATTCAGTATTTGGTCATTTTGTCCTGTAAAAATATATGGATAGTATCTATGTGTGATTGCATTTAATTCTTCTTGTAAGTTTTTCTTTCCTATTTCTGTAATTTTTAAAATTTCATCTGGTATTAAGAACATAGTAGAATACACTCTTTTTAACATAATTCTATGAGTGTACTTGTATGCTATTCTGTTGTGTAGAACATTTAAGCCAAGTGGCGCAATATCTGTTTTAACATCAAACCAAAATACTGCTGTCTTGTCGTAATCTATATCAGTGGGGACTAATTTTTTTATATCTGCAAGTGTTTTTCCGCTCACTAATCTAACAACCATATTTTGAATTTTAATATCTTGTAAAATAATTTTTGATGTAGCAGTAATTAAATCTGTTTGTGCTGGAAATGTCGTAATAATATAAGTTTGATCTGGGTTTGGATCAGTAGATCCTGGCACCGTAAGATCTTCTCTCTTTTCTAATTCTAATTCGCTAAATGCCACTGTGCTTTCGGAAGAGTATTTTGATGTGTCAATTTTAGCCGTTAAATCTATTAAAGAATTGGGCCAGCCTTGTAATATCTTTAAATCTTCTGAAATAACTCCCTCTGTGCCTGCTTCTGGATAAATGGTACTAGTATCAAACTCGTGTACATCGTAAGGTGTTTGTCCTGGATTTTCGTTTTCGTCTGTTTTGTTTTCTCTTATTTTATCGCTGTACGCATTTTTGTTCAATCTATTATATGCTTTTGCTAAATTATTTAACCCTTCTGCGATATTGGAATATACTATACTAAATTTATCTAATGACTGTCTTCTTTCTAAGTTGGCTTCAAATACACCATCTTCGTATCCTACACAGGATACATTATATTCTGTGGAATTACTTTGAATTAACATATCAAAGTCTGATATTAACATTCTAATAATTTTAGTAGGTGCTTCAAATTCTATAGGACTGTTTAAATTACCTGAGTTAAATCTTTGTCCGCCTACAAATCCTATTTCTAAAAATAAGGGAAACTCTTGAAAAGGTTTTAAGTTAAGTGCTTCTTGGGCCGCCAATAATCTTTCCATTAAATCACAACGCAAAGGTTGTATTAATTTAAAATTTATACTTGTACCTATGCTGTTAGCAGATGCTCCTTCTCCACCTCCTCCTACTACGGAACTTATAACTAAGTCATCTATTTTTATATCTGTAACACCTGTTTGAGCAATGATTATTTCGTTGTTATCATCTCTAATAAATCCTTGTCCACCCTCGCCTGCGCCAGCAACAAGAGAACTTAATCCTAGCATATACAGTTTGAGGTTATACGTTGCTGTTGAATATTCATCAAGAATGTTAGACGGTACAAACCCTCCGGTTACAAACGGGCATTCTCTAACTGGACCTGAATATTTTTCTAATCCCATTATAACCTTTGCTGTACTCTTTCTAAAGTAGGTACTTTAATTTTTAAACCAGGAACCATATCTCCAACTGGATCTCTTAAAAGGTCCGGGTTCCTCAATGTAAATACCCACCATAGATTCGAATCTGCATATAATTCGTAAGCAAGTAAGTCTGGTCTATTTTCTGTTTTCTTATCTATTGTAATCGTAACGTCTGTTACAGATGGTTTGAATCCTTTTAAATTTAAATAATTTATATCTAAATAAAAGTCTCTTTCTTTTGCATTATTAATAAAACTGTTTTTGGATGATGCCATTATGTATACTTACCTCCTAATGCTCCTTGGGTCATAAGATCTAAGTCAAACCTTTTTCGTAATTCTGAAGGATTATATTGTGGTGCTAAGTCAATCAAAATATCAACACTAGTGGGCACATAAGTTGTATAGTTATCTGAACCATCACGTTGATGTAAAAATAAATTATCTGTTTCTTCTTTGTATATTGCCTTGGTTGCAAAATAGTCTTGTGTGTCTACTGGTACATAATCAACATCGTCTCTTAACTGGTATGAATAGTTTCTTATAACACACGGCACTTTGTCATAACCATTTGGTCCTAAATAACTAAACGCCAACACAGGCGGTACTCTAAATCCTGTGTTCATTGCTCCCCTTCCGTTCTGTGCCTTAATACATACTTTTAAAAAGTTTAAAACTGCTAAAAGATATCTTGCTTCATTTACATTGTTTGCTGTAAAAGGTCCACTAACTGTAAAGACAGGAGGAGTACTGTTCATAAAACTGTATATAGGATAGTTATAATGAGTGAACGTCATTTCGTTATAGTTTGCTTGTCCTGTTACAAGTATAGTAGGCGTGTAAGGATATATAATACCACCAATGTCTTTGAGTGGTTGTAAAATTGTGTCTTGCCTATCACTGGTGCCATCTTCGCCTGTGCCTAACACTTGCCTCATTTCTTTGTTCTTCAAGTTAGGACCAAATATTTGGTCAAAGTCTGCTTTTTTGTACGGACCTATTTTTGCTCGCCAATCAGTAGGACTAAGACGTCTGTCTCCTACTTGATTTGTAATAACTGTTTGTTGGTCTGCCATTAAGTTCTCCTAATAACTGTATTTATCGTTATCAATAAAACACGTTTTAATATAAAGAAAAGCATAAGTAATACTTGACAATGCCGTAAAAGTGTACTATAATTGTTTAAAAATATATTTGGAGAACAAATGGCTAAAACAAATTATCTTAATAATAAAGATATCTTATTAGAGATTCACAAAAGCAAAATGTCGTTTTGTTGGGTTAAATCACAAAACCACTATGATTTTGATATTATTGTAAATCACACAGATGAAATTGACAGCAATGCAATTGAAACTGCAAGAATTAATAAAGCACAAAAATTAAAAGAACTAAACTATAAATCTGCTGTAGCAGAATACGATGGTCCAGCAAATAAAAAACCTAGACAAAAGGAATTTATTATTGATCCAGATAGTTTTAGTTTAGATGAATTAACTTTTAGAGTTATGGACTTTGACCACATACCTGATGAACCAGGTAGGAAAAATAATCCTAAGAACATTGCAGAAACAAAAGTAAAACTAAACTTTTTACCTTTTAAACACTATGCTTACAAAGATGACGAACTTACAGAAGTAGCAAGAAGTCATTGGAATGGCGGACCTAAGAGTGGTAAGTTTGATTTAACCAAAGGAACTATTACTCCCAAGTTGGGCCATATGTTCTTAAAGTTAGTTGAAAGATATAGTCAAAGAGCAAACTGGAGAGGATATACTTACGTTGATGAAATGAGAGGTCAGGCATTAGTGCAATTAGCACAAATTGGTTTACAGTTTAATGAAGCAAAATCGGATAATCCATTTGCTTATTATACTGCCGCAATTACAAATAGTTTTACTAGAGTTTTAAACATTGAAAAACGTAATCAAAACATCAGAGATGATTTACTTATCGAAGCAGGGCAGTTGCCAAGTTTCACTAGACAAATCAAACACGAAGAAGAAACTAAAGCAAACAGAGAATTAGCAAAGCAGGAAAATACCAATTTAGATGAATCTATTTAAACACGCCGCAGTATTTACAGATATACACTACGGCTTGAAATCAAATAGCGGTGTTCATCTTAAAGACTGTAACAAATTTATAGACTGGTTTATTGCCGAGGCTCACGCCAGAGGTGCAGAGACTTGTTTGTTCTTGGGTGATTGGCATCATCAAAGAGCAAGTGTAAACGTGGCAACACTAAATGCGAGTTGGAGAGACTTAAAGAAACTTAACGACGCATTTGAGACTGTTTACTTTATAACAGGTAACCACGATTTGTTTTACAGAGACAAACGTGAACTCAACAGTATGGAGTTTGCTAGAGACTTAGATAACTTTGTTATGGTAGATGAGATAATGGAACAAGGAGACTGTGCTATTATCCCTTGGCTAGTCGGAGATGAACATAAACAAGTTGCAAAGATGCAAGTTAAATATATGTTTGGTCACTTTGAATTACCATACTTTAAAATGAATGCAATGGTAGAGATGCCAGACCACGGTGGAATTAAAGCAGAACATTTAGAAGGACCCGAGTATGTGTTTAGTGGGCACTTCCACAAACGTCAATACAAAAACAATATACATTATATAGGTAATGCTTTCCCGCACAATTACGCAGACGTGTTCGATAACGAACGTGGAGCAATGTTTTTAGAATGGGACCAAGAGCCGGTGTTTGTAAACTGGCCCGACTGTCCTAGATATGTAAGTTGTGGACTAAAACAACTTCTAGATGAAAAAGATGAACTACTTAATGAAAACACTTATGCTAGGGTTAAGATAGATGTGCCTATCAGTTATGAAGAAGCAACATTTATTAAAGAAGCATTTAGCAAACAGTTTGGAGTAAGAGAACTCAGTCTTATACCTGCAAAAGAAGAAGCAGAAGAGTATGTAGAAGAGGATATTCATTTTGAAACAGTTAACCAAATTGTGTTGCAACAATTAGAAACTGTAGAAAGTAATACAATCGATAAACAAATGCTAATAGACATTTATAACGATATAGAAATTTAATATGCTAAAGATTAAATCATTAACTGTAAAGAATTTTATGAGTGTTGGTAACAACACACAAGGAGTAAGATTCGACAGTGAAACACTCACACTGGTTTTAGGTAATAATTTAGACCTAGGTGGAGACGGTAGCAGAAATGGTACTGGTAAAACTACTATTATCAATGCACTCAGTTATGCCTTATATGGTGAAGCACTAACAAACATTAGAAGAGATAATCTTATCAACAAAACAAATGGTAAGAATATGGTTGTAAGTGTGGAGTTTGAAAAAAATGGCATAGAGTACAAAATAGAAAGAGCAAGACGTCCTAACTTTTTAAAGTTTTATGTGAACGGAGAAGAAAAAGAAGACCAAGAACAACAAGGTGACAGCAGAGAGACACAAAAGGATATAGAAAAACTAATTGGTTTTAGTCATAATATGTTCAAACACATTGTTGCACTTAACACTTACACCGAACCGTTCTTAGGTATGAAAGCAAATGACCAACGTGCAATGATTGAGCAACTGTTGGGCATAACAGAACTAAGTGAAAAAGCAGAAATACTTAAAGTTAGACTAAAAGAAACTAGAGACAGTATAAAAGAAGAAGAGATTAGAATAAATGCTGTTAAAGATAGCAACAGCAGAGTTGAAAAAAGCATAAAAGATATTGAAAGTCGCAGTAAGGCGTGGCAAAAGAATAGCAATGACAAGATTGCTAACTTTGAAACTGCTATTGCAACACTACAAGAGATAGATATAGATACAGAACTAGAGTCGCATACACTACTAGGTGAAATAAACGAAAAGTCTACCTTGAAAAAACAACTGCAAAAAGATTTAGACTCAAACGTATCCAGTCTTGCAAGATCCGATACTAGAATACAAGAATTAAAAGTAAACATCGAAAAAGCAAAAGAAGGTGTTTGCCCTGCTTGTGAACAAAGTACAGCACATTTAGATACACACGAAGAATACACACAAGATTTAGAAAACAAACTAGCAACAGAACAAGAACATTTCAAAGAACTAGATAAAAATATTGTAAACATCACAAAAGACATAGATGATGTAGGCGATATTCCAGAATCACCAGAAGTGTTTTACCACACAAAAGAAGAAGCAATAGCACATCAAAACAATTTAAACAATATTGCCCAGCAACTTAAAGATGCTGTAGCATTAGAGAATCCGTATATAGAACAAATTAAAACATTAGAAGATACAGGACTACAACCTATAAGTTGGGAGACTGTAAACGAGTTGAATGAGTTAAGAGAACATCAAGATTTCTTATATAAACTATTGACTTCTAAAGATAGTTTTATTAGAAGACGTATAATTGACCAAAACTTAATGTTCCTCAATCATAGGCTTGCAAACTACCTAGAACGCATAGGATTACCACACGATGTTAAATTTAAGAGCGATTTAAGTGTAGAAATTACAGAATTTGGACGTGACTTAGACTTTGATAACCTTAGTAGAGGAGAGCGAAATAGACTCATTTTAAGTCTTAGTTGGGCATTTAGAGACATATATGAGAGTCTTAATCAGCCAATGAATTTCCTTTGCATAGACGAACTCATAGACAGTGGACTAGACGGTGTAGGTGTAGAGAATGCTCTTAGCATACTTAAAAAAATGAGCAGAGAGCAGAACAAAAACATTTACTTAATCAGCCACAGAGAAGAACTACAAGGCAGAGTGAACAATGTACTAACTGTAATCAAAGAGGGAGGCTTCACTAGTTACAATACCGATACGGAGTATGTAAACTAATGAGCGACTGGACACATAACGGTAAAGTAGTAGACACACTTCCTGATGATTGCGAAGCATTTGTATATTTAATCACAAACAACCAAAACGGTATGAAGTATATTGGTAAGAAACTTGCCAAATTCAAAACAACCAAACCCCCATTAAAAGGCAGAAAGAATAAAAGACGTGGTTATAAAGAAAGTGACTGGCGTACTTATTGGGGGAGTTCGGATCATTTAATAAATGACGTCAACGAACTTGGAGAAGACCAATTTACTAGAGAGATATTAGAGTATTGCCCTAGTAGAGGAGTAGCAAGTTACGTTGAAGCAGAACTACAATTCAAACACAAAGTATTATTAAGTGACGACTATTACAACGGAATCATCAATGTAAGAGTCGGAGGTTCACAAATATTAAAAGAAGCATTAAAAGATAGATAACTATTTTTGCAACAACAAACATTACGGCACACACAGACGCAAAGTCAAACACACAAGGCTACACAAGGCACACATAGGTCCATACACCACCCCATCGAGGCTATTAATATCGATTTCTTTGACAATCCGGCAATGGAAACACCCGGTGCGAGATTCTGGAATGTATGGCGTTAAATGAAATACAGACAAACGACAAACAGTATTAAATGATCAGGCTCTGAGAAAAAGCAACCTGCAGTCAATATAACTCAACTCTACCAGGTTATATTGGTTTCCGTGAGATTCGTGACAGTAGTGTATGAGGGGATAAGGCTCACCACCTCTTTATAGCACCTGGGTTAGAGATGACGAGGCTCATCGAGATGAGATTTATTTTTCACCCGCAAGGGTGAATTATGACTCCACTTTCGAGATAAGCCAATGTTAATTAAATATTAATTTAAAAAACTTTAAAACAAATGAAAGAGTGAAGTGAAACGAAACGATTGAATGTAGTTTTAAAAGACACGAAGTGTCTATAAAGTGTTTAGTTGTTTATAGTTCTTTATAATTGTTTTTGAGTTGAAATGCCTTGAGAAGACTTTATTGCATCACTCTTCTTGACTAGTTCTTTTATTGCTATATCTCTTTGATAATGAGACATTTCCCATACTTCGGAATAACTTATACCACCTTCGTAATTCATTACTATTAGTGTTAGGGATCTAACAATCTCTTCTGATTCTTGCTTGATTCGTCCTAAGTACTCCTGGATCAGTTCAGGATCTTCGCTACTTAGGACCCTGAGAAAAAACTTACTGGATCAAACTCCAATGGTGTTTCATAATCGTGTGAACATTCGCCACAAGTTGCAGATAATGTTTCAGTTGAAATTGTGCTATTGTATTCTGCTATTGCTTGTTCAATCTGTTGGCTGGTTTTAGCATCACAGTTGGTTAGGAATTCAGTAATATGTTCTTTGTCAGTAACAACTGTTTCTTGTGTTTCTTCTGAAGCATTGTGTATAGTAATAGATTTGATACTGTCTAACATAATTTGTAAATTTAAATTTGCCATTTTGGCAAAAGCATTTCTAAATGTTTCCATTCTTTCTGTTTGCGTAACAGCATCTTCATCTGCCACATTTGCCATACTGGCTAAAATAGAAGCATTTTCAAATGTGTATCTGCTAGTAGCCAACGTTGAATCGTAACTTACTGGTGTAAGCACAATTTTTAAACCATTTGAAGTTTTAACTTCGTGATTGTCAGTGAACGGTTCAATGTTTGCAATAACATCTCTAAGGTTCATCATATACTTGCTTTCTGCTCTACATTCCGGACACGTTTGATTTATTTCTTGCTCATCGCCGTAAGTAGCACATCTAATACCAATCATTAATGATTGAGCATCTTTGGCTGTTAATTTTGTTGGATATATAATTCCAGGTACGCAACTTGCAATAACTTTGTAAACAGCATCTCCGTTTAATAATGCATCAGGACTTCTTGTAATCATTTCGTCTTGTGCTGTCATAGGATAAACTGCTAATTCTTCTCCTCTGTCGAATTTTATTTCTCCTGGTTCGTAAAATGCTCCACTACTGGGTAGTGAAATATATAATCCTGGATTTCTAAAAAACCCTTTAAGTGGGTTACTTGCTATATTCTGTGTGTTCTCGTCGCTCATTTCTGCTCCAAATTAGTTTTGATAAATAGTTATAACTTAACTAGGAAAGTATTTATCTTCGTAAAAACTAGTTTTAACTGGATCGTGATTAATGGCAATAACATTAACTGAAATTGGAGGCAATGGAAGTCAATTTAAGGTAGACGGTATACCAGATTTCATCACGGAAAAAACAGCCAAAGATTTAATTAATCTAATAAACAAACTGGGCGGAGGTTCTGCAGGATCATCAAGCAGACAGACTGTAAAAAATGCAGGCTCAGGCAAAGGAACATTCGACGATGTTAAACGAACAGCAAATGAATTTGCAAATAACCTAAAAAAAGAAAACAGAGAACGGTCTGGTTTAGTAGACAATTTAAAACTTGAAAGAGGTCAGTCGATATTTAATCGAAAAGCCGCCGCCAGTCTAGGCAGAAGTTTTGGAGCATTAAGTAGTGCATTGGGCACAGCAGGTTTTGTGTTGCTGAGAACAGCGGCTACTTATGCCGGTGAAGCAATGATGAAATATGTCGGTACTATGGAAGCCAGCATACAAGCAGGCACAGGTTTTGCATTGAATGTAAACGGTTTTGCAAATGATTTAGCCACTACGGCAACTGGTATGGGTATGTCGTTCGATGAACTTGCCGGAGTGCTTAATACATTCTCAGGAGTAACAGCCTTAAATGCCCGAAGTTTTAGTGGTTTAATAAAAACAGTTACAGATGTAAATAGTCCTCTTATAAAATTTGGTTACTCCGCCGCCGAAGCCGCAGAGTTTATAGGTAGAGAAACAGAATTCAGAATCAATCAAATAGGTATGATAGACGTTGGGTCTAAGAGTTTTGAATCGGCAATGCTAGAATCAGCAGACAGAGCCATTGAATACGCACAAGTTTTAGGTCTAAGTGTGAATGAGTTTGTAGCATTAAGGCACGCCGCAGTGACTTCAGGCGATGCACTAATAGGTCTTGCTAGGGGTAGCAAACAAGCCAGAGAAATGCAGTTAGACACAATGACCAAGTTTGCAGATGAAATGATTAGAGTGGGCGGAGAAGCAGGTGGGCAGATAGCCGCCGCATTTATAGATGCCGCAGGTAAAGGAGCATTAGGTTTTAGTGACGCCGCAGTTGGTATTGTGAGAGCATTGCCAGGAATGAACAAGGAGTTTCAAAATTTGCGAATGGGTCTGCTCACAGGAGAATTAAATGAAGTAGAAATGCGAGAACGTATGAGCAAGTTGCTAGGCAATCAAAGTGAAGCAACTAGGCAACGTTTATTCATTCTTGCTAGGGCAGGCGATGAATCAGCCACAAAACTTCTTGAATTCACTAACAATTTTGAAAGAGCAAAAACAAGTATTTCTTTATTTGGTTTTACCGCTAAAAAACTCGCCCAAGATCAAGTGAAAAATTTCAGTCAGTTTAGAAGGAATATGGATGCTGTTAGGAATTCCTTTGGGAATTTTCTTATCACACTATTCAGCAATGAAGATGCTATAAAAGGAATGAATACAGCATTAATGAATCTGATGAACACTTTAATTCCAGGATCTGCAACAATAGATGGTTTCAGCAACAGCCTTACTTTGAATGCCGAAAAAATAAAACTTGCGGCAAATAATTTCGGAGAAAAATTTGGTAAAATGGCTATCAGGATGTCAGAGCACATAGAGAATTTTGTTAGAAGTCTTAGGTCAAGCGAAGACAATGAAAAAGCAGATAGAGCCAAAGAAGCGGCACAAAATATAAAATTTATGCAGAAAGAAATAGACGGCAGAAAGGCTAGATTAAGAGATGATGATACTTTAAGTGAAGATCAAAGGGCAAAAATTCTAGAACAGACGAAAGCACTAGAAAATGGTATAAAATCTGAAAATAAACACATAGATGCCGCACAAAATATTGCAGGAGTATTTGACGGAATTGGTAAATCACTAGCAACATTTGCCAATGTACTTGGCGGCATAGTAGACAAAATGGAAATTATTTTAAAAGTGTTAGGTTTAATGGTGTTAGGTCCTATGATTGCACCTCTAGTAACCAGGGGCACAAGGTTTGCCGCAGGTATGACTAGAACTCCTGCCGGAGGAAGAATTACAAATGCAGGCTTGTATGATAAACGTGGAAACGCATACAAAAATTTAAGTAAATCTCAACAAGCATTAGCACAAACTAGACCAGGAGCAACAGCCTTAAACTTTATGGGTCAAACTAAAACAGGTAAAGCACTCTCATCTGCAGGAAGAGTTGCAGGACCACTCAGTCTTGCTTTCTCAGGTGCTGATGTTATAGGTGATATGTTGGCAGGTAGCAGAGATGGTCAAATGCAACAAGGCAGAGATATTATAGAAACTTATGCCAGAAGAGCAGAAGGAACTGGCGGCGGAATAGGTATGGCAATAGGGGCATTAGGATTTTTACTAGGACCAGTAGGATTTTTAACCACTGCGGCGGCGCAAATGGTAGGAGATGCTATAGGTGATGGCTTAACTTGGAGTGCTGATGAAATTGATTCGCTTCGAACAGATGCATCAAATATAAATCAATACAAGCAGATACTCACAGACAATTTCCTAGTACCGTTTGGAATGACGGCTGATAATGCCATTGCAAAATCCAGTGAAAAGTTTTCAAATATATTAATGGAAAGTTTACAAGCAGAAGACAAGTACCTTGACACACAGTTAAGTATACTAGAAGAAGACTTGGCTATGACTAGTAATAAAAAATCTAGAAAAAGTATTCAATCAGATATAGATGCTATCAAAGACCGTCAAAAAGAGTTGATGCAGAATAGTGCAAAACAACTAGGTATAGATTTAGATGCCCAATACACAGAAGGCACAGAAGAATACAAAAAGCAACAAGCAATTCTAAATGCTAGTAACACAGACAATACTGATTCTCAACTGAGAGCAGAAATATTACAGCAAGAACAAGCAAACTATTTGAGAAAGATTCACAACGTAATCAAAGATATGTAATAGCACTCCAGCCACAACAATACTTCCGATTGACATCAAATGATAAATATAGTAATATAAACACTATAAGAGAAATATATGAGTTGGAAAAAATACTTTACACCAGTCGATAACGCAGGATTACCATATGGAACTAATCCCACACAGGGAGGAGATACTTACGGTGCATCAGCAACTAGTAGATATAGCAGTTGGCTACCTGAAGTTTATCAAGGTTCGCCTGATAGGTTAATGAGATATATGCAATATGACCAAATGGATAGAGATTTGGAAGTAAATGCGGCACTGGACACTATAGCAGAATTTAGTACTCAAGTGAGTGACAAAAGCAAAACACCGTTTGAAGTGCATTACAATGATGACCCTAGTGACAGTGAAGTAAAAATTATCACAGAAAAGTTAGAGCAATGGTGCAGACTAAATCAACTTAATAGAAGAGCATTTGGAATGTTCAGAGGTACTATAAAGTACGGTGACCAAGTTTTCATAAGAGACCCAGAAACATTTAAACTGTTTTGGGTAGACCCTGCCAATGTAGAGAAAGTCGTTGTAAACGAAAGCAAAGGGAAAAAGATTGATGCCTACTTTATTAAAAATATAGACTTCCATTTAAAAGACTTAGCCGCTACTAACTATGCACCAAGTCATAATAGACCATATGGAAGTGGTGCTATATTAACAGACTATTCAAATCCTACATCAACAGCAGGATACATACAAGGCACAGACCACGGTTCATCGAGCACCAGTATGCCTATTCCAGCAGAGCACGTTGTACATTTAAGTTTAGCAGAAGGTATGGAACCTACTTGGCCCTTTGGTAGTAGTATACTAGATCCTGTTTTCAAAGTGTTTAAGCAAAAAGAATTATTAGAAGACTCTATTATTATATATAGGGTACACAGAGCACCTGAAAGACGTGTGTTCTTTATTGACGTAGGTAATATGCCTCCCCACAAAGCACAGCAATACTTGGAAAAAGTTAGATACGAAGTACAACAAAAACGTATACCAAGCAAAAACAGTCAAGGCGGTAACGTAGTAGACAGCAGTTATAATCCAATGAGTATGTTGGAAGATTATTTCTTTGCCACAACAGCAGAAGGTAGAGGAAGTAAAGTAGACACACTACCAGGCGGAGACAACTTAGGCGAGATAGATGACTTAAAATACTTTAACAACAAGTTGCTTAGAGGTTTAAGAATACCAACAAGTTATTTGCCAACAGGCCCAGATGATGGAACAGGCACATACAATGATGGTAAAGTTGGCGTAGCATATATACAAGAATATAGATTTACAAAATATTGTCAAAGATTACAAAACACTATTATAAGAGAAATTGACAGAGAGTTTAAAAGATACCTAAAGCATAGTGGCTTTGAAATTGATGCAGGACTGTTTAGCATTGGATATGCCGACGCTCAAAACTTTGCTAGTTACAGAGACTTAGAAATAGATACTGCAAGAGCACAGGTATTTGGACAGTTAGAAGGCATACCATATCTAAGTACACAGTTTAAACTTAAAAAGTATTTAGGTTTAAGTGAAAAAGAAATATTAGAGAATGAAAAGCATTGGAGAGAAGAAAACGGCGAAGATTATGTTGCTCCAGACGGAGATAATTTAAGACAAGTTGGAGTAACACCTCAGGTTGATGCAGGCTTAACTCCTGATTTAGGGCCAGATTTATCACCAGATGAAGGCGCACCTATAGACCCATTAGCACCGGGCGGAGACATAAATACTACTGAGCCAGGAACAGAACCAGGAATATAAATGAGATTAAATGAGTTTTACAATCCAGACGCAGATTCGATAAATAAGTATGACTTAGATGACACTAGAAAGCCTAAGTTAAGTTTAGAGAATTTGAACAAGTTAAAAAGGATTAAACTTTACAAAAAAACTGAGAATGAATCTCGTAAAGAGTTTGTTCAAAAGATTTATAAGAAACAAGACCCTAATGCAGGCGGAATGGGCGGCGGTCTTATTTAACACAATTTCACTCCAGAAATACCATTTTCTGCGAAAAAACACCAAAAATAGTTCAAAAACACACTATTTAACTATAAAAACAGCATAGAACATTAAATACTATTAGATGCTCGTATGTCAGTATGATTTTTTGTCAAATTGTCCGAGCACCAAAACTATAACAAAACGGAGAGGCTACGATGTCAGATAAAACAAAACTAGAACAAGTTTTAGAGCATCTTCTTGCCGACGAACAGGACAAAGCGAAAGACTTAATTCACGATTTTATGGTGGAAAAGGCTCGCGATGTTTATGAGAGTCTATTAGATGAAGAAGAGGCTGTAGAAGAAGAAACAGTAGAAGAAGCAGAAGAATCTGAAGAAGAGGCAGTTGAAGAGGCTGAAGAATCTGAAGAAGAGTCTGTGGAAGAAACAGTAGGCGGAGCAGAAAGCGAAGACTTACTGGACGAAATCGAACAAGAAATTGACCAAGAAGAATCAAGTATCGAAGAAGTCGATGGCGAAGACGAAATGGAAATGGAAATGGAACCTGAAATGGATGGCGAAGAGTCAGAAGAAGAAGGCGAAGAAGAAATTGAAGACAGAGTCGACGATATTGAAGACCAATTAGATGATTTGAGAGCAGAATTTGAAAAACTTATGTCAGATGATGACGAAGCGGAAGAAGAAGTTGAAGATTCAGAAGATGAATTAGAAGCAGAACTAGGTTTCGAATCTGAAGAAAGTGAAGATTTAGCAATCGAAGAAGCAACTAAACTTCAAGATGATAAGGCTTCGTTGGTTAAGAGCAAAGAAGCACAAAGCGGCGGTAAAAGTCCTTTGAGTTCTAAGCCTAAACAAACATTTGATGCAGGCGCATCAGCAAAAGACAACGTATCACACGGTGGCGAAGAAAGTGTCAAAGGCGAAAGTGCTAAAGACCATACACCAAGTGACAACATTGGAGAAGAACCGAAAGCCGCACCAGCACCTAAGGGTGATGAAAGTGACGGTGGAAAAAGTCCTATCAGTGGATAAGACTTTTAAATAAAAAGGTAGAATACAATGACTAGAAAATTATACGAATATTACTCACACGATAAGGCTAACTTATTAGTAGAAAGTAGTGCCGACGGTAAAGATTTAGTTATGAGTGGTCTTTTTATTCAAGGAGACGTTAAAAATCAAAATGGTAGGGTTTATCCTACTACAGAGATTGCAAGAGCCGTAAAAAGCATTCAGTCACGTCTAGACGAAGGCGAAACTGTTTTGGGAGAGTTAGATCATCCAGAAGAGTTACAAATCAATTTAGACAGATGTAGTCATATGATTACAAATATGGAAATGCAAGACGCAAACGGCTATGGTAAACTAAAACTCTTAGATACGCCTATGGGTAATATTGCTAAAACACTACTTACGAGTGGTGCTAAGTTAGGAGTATCTAGTAGGGGTAGCGGTAATGTAAACGAGTCAGGACGTGTGTCTGACTTTGATATAGTTACCGTAGACATCGTAGCACAACCAAGTGCCCCGGATGCCTACCCTAAGGCAATAAGGGAAAGTTTATTTAATATGCAAGGCGGTGGAGTAATACACGACATTGCCGAAGCAGTTACACACGATAAAGGCGCACAAAAACATTTATCACGAGAAATTTTAAATTTTATTCGTGAACTTAATCTGAAATAGGAGAGAGCATATGGCGACAACATTTAATGACCTATTAGAATCAAGCACATTGTCTGAAGAGGCAAGAAGCGAAATTCAATCGGCGTGGAATGCTCAATTAAGCGAAGCAAGAAATGATATCACAGCAGAGTTAAGGGAAGAGTTCGCTCAACGATTTGAACACGATAAAGGACAAATAGTTGAAGCAATGGACACATTTATTTCCGAAGCACTGGCAGAAGAGATCAAAGAGTTCGCACAAGATAAACAAGCACTAGTAAGTGATAGAGTCAAATATAAAGAGTCTATCGATGCACATAGCAAATTACTAGATAAGTTTGTTACAGAAACATTAGCAAATGAAATCAAAGAGTTAAAAGCAGACAGAGATTCGCATAAAGCAAATATCGGTAAGTTAGAAAACTTTGTGATTGAACAAGTTGCTGATGAGATTTCAGAGTTTCATAAAGACAAACAGGAATTAGTTGAGAAGAAAGTTCAATTGATTGCTGAAGGTCGTAAGAAACTTGCAGAATCTAAAGAGCAATTCATTAAGAAAGCGGCTGGGAAAGTTGAATCAAGTATTACTAAAATCATTAATAATGAAATTAGTCAGTACAGAGACGACATTAAAGCGGCAAGGCAAAATGATTTTGGTAGAAGAATTTTTGAATCGGTTGCATCTGAGTATGCTTCATCTTACCTCAATGAAAATTCAGAAGTGAAGAAGATTAGAGAAGAGATGGCAGTAATGCAAGAAGCAGTTACAGAAGCAGACACGAAACTAAAAGAAACTACTAAGAAGAACGAAGAAACTATCTCTAAGTTGAGAATTGCAGAGGACAAGTACCAACGCAACGAGACATTAAATAAATTAATGACTCCGCTTAACAAAGAGAAAAAAGAAATAATGGTTGAATTGTTAGAATCAGTTCAAACAAACAAATTAGAACAGGCTTTCAATAAGTACTTACCAAGTGTACTCAATGAGGACGCATCAGTAAGAACTGAAAAGAAAGCACTTAATGAATCAGTGAAAACAACAGAACACACTGGTAACAGGGTTGCACCTGCCAGCAATGAGCAAGAAGCAACTAACAATGATGTCGTTGAATTAAACGAAATCAGAAAATTAGCAGGACTAAACTAAGGAGAAATATAATGGCAGAAGCATTATTTGAAAGCAATTGGTCCGCAACGAAAGACGCTCTATTAGAGGGTTTACAAGGTAGCAGGAAGACGACTATGGAGACTATTTTAGAAAATTCTAAAGTACAACTTCAAGAAGCGGCTTCTTCAGGTGCTACAATGGCGGGTAATATTGCAACATTAAACAAGGTTATGCTACCTTTAATCAGAAGGGTTTTACCTTCTTTGATTTCTAACGAATTGTTAGGGGTACAGCCAATGACCGGACCAGTAGGTCAAATTCACACATTAAGAGTAAGATACGCAGAAAGTGGCGGTGGAGCAAATGCAGGCGACGAAGCATTAAGTCCATTCAAACTAGCATCTACTTACGCAGGATCACCAGACGCAACAGCGGCGGCTGAGGGTTCAGTTGGTAGAAAAATGAGTGTTCAAATCTTAAAACAAACAGTTGAAGCGAAAACTAGACGTCTAAGTGCTAGATGGACTTTTGAGAGTGCTCAAGATGCCAATTCTATGCACGGTGTTGATGTTGAAGCAGAAATTATGCAGGCACTTGCACAAGAAATCGCGGTTGAAATCGACCAAGAAATGCTTGGCAACCTCAGATCTCTAGCACCAACAGTTGATACATTAGACTTCGATGCAAGTTCAGGAAACATTTCCGGAACTCCAGCATTCATCGGTGACAAGCACGCCGTACTAGCAATCGGAATCAACAGAGCGGCTAACTTAATTGCGGCAAGAACAAGAAGAGGCGCAGGTAACTATGTTGTTGTTTCACCAGAAGCATTAACAATTTTACAAAGTGCGACAACTTCTACTTTTGCAAGAACAACTGAAGGATCATTTGATGCACCTTCAAACAGCAAATTAGTTGGTACACTTAACGGTACTATTAAAGTATTCGTAGACCAATATCAAGCAGACGGTGGCTCTGTATTAGTTGGTTATAAAGGATCAAGCGAAACAGACGCACCTGCGTTCTATTGCCCATATATTCCTTTAATGAGTACAGGACCAGTTATGGATCCAAACAGTTTTGAACCAGTAGTTTCATTTATGACACGTTACGGTTACTTAGAACTTACTAATACAGCAAGTTCATTGGGTAACGCGGCTGACTATGTCGGTGAAATTGCACTTTCAAACGTATCATTCAAATAAGAATTTAATTCAGAACTTGAATACTAAAAGCACTCCTCGGAGTGCTTTTTTTTGACTGTAAAAAATTTGCAACAATCTGATAAATACTTGTAATTAGGAGTTTCTTAAATGGCAGATAAATCAGTTTTCAATCCACAAGGGGATATAAGTTTTAATCCTCAAAATGGTACATTCACAGTAGGCGGTAACTTAGTAGTTAGTGGAACTACAACATATCTTAACGATACAACAACACTTAATAGTGCAGACACTTATGCCATAAACGCAGACAATGATGCCGCAACAGGAACTTTAAGACTAGGAAACGCATCTAGTAACGCAGATATCAGTTATGGTGCTTCAGGAAATGTTGTATTTAACAAACCAGCAGAAGGAAACTTTTATGTTGGAGCAGGACAGCAAATTATTATTAACGGCGGTGGCTCTATTGGAGGCGGTGGCTTTACAGGTAATTTATCAGGTACAGCAACAAACGCCGGAGCATTAGTTAATGATAGAACTTTAACACTAACAGGCGATGTCACAGGTAGTGTAGCATTAGGATTAAATGCTAACACATCAGCACCTAGTTTAACAGGAACATTAGCAACAGTAAACAGTAACGTAGGAAGTTTCGGCGATGGAGCAACTATACCAAACTTTACTGTAACAGCAAAAGGATTAATAACAGCCGCAGGCGAAACAACAGTAAGTATTACAAGTTCACAAGTTAGTAATTTTGAAACAGCCGCAGAAGCATTGTTTAGTGTAACAAGTAATTCAGCAAGTGGTAACGGAGCATTATCATACAGCAACGGTGTATTTACATTTACACCTGCAAGTGTTCCAACAGCATTAAGTCAACTCGCAGGAAATACTGATAACATAAGCGAAGGTTCAACAAATTTATATTATACTGATGCTAGAGTAAGAGCGGCAGTAGATGCCGTTACTAGTGGAGACGGAAGTTTAACTTATAGTAGTGCAACAGGAAACTTTACATATACCGGACCAAGCAATGCAGACTATAGAGGTGCTGTATCCGGAGGTACTGGTATTACTTACAGTAGTGGTACTGGAGTATTCATCACAGACGACACTCACATAAAAGGATTATTCAGTTCGGTTGATGCAGGTGGCGATGGATCATTTAGTTACAGCAACGGTGTAATGACATACACTGGGCCAACTCAATCTGAGGCAGAAGCAAGGATAGATGCTCACTTAGTAGGTGGAACAGGTATTACATATAGTGCTGGTGACATCAGTATTACTAATAGTGGTGTAACTGCCGCAACATATGGAAGTGCTACAGCAGTAGGTCAATTCACAGTTAATGCTCAAGGGCAACTAACAAGTGCAACAGATGTAGCCATACTTCACGACAGTTTAAGTGGCTTTGTTGCAAACGAACATATTGACCATAGTGGTGTTACATTAACAGCAGGTGACGGTTTAAGTGGAGGTGGCGATATTACCACTTCAAGAAGTTTTGCAGTTGACAGTAGTGTTATAAGAACAACAGGCGACCAGTCAATGGCTGGAGCAAAAACATTTACAGGCACAGTAGATTTAAGTGGAGCAACAGTTCCAGCATTTACTGTAACAGGTAACCTAGACGTAACAGGTACATTAAACTCAGTTACGCAAACAGATTTAATAGTTGAGAACGCAGACATCACTATGAACAGTGGTAACGTTGCTCAAGATTCTCATTTAAAAGTAGACAGACCTAATCCATCAGCAGATGTTTATATTAAATGGGACGAAACAGCAGATAGATGGGAGTTCACAAATGATGGATCAACAGACTACCCATTAGCAAAAAATACAGATGATTTAGCAGAAGGCACAACAAATTTTTATTATACTGATACTAGAGTTGATACTAGAGTAACAGGAACAACATTGCCTAACTATACAGGCAATATGACCAACCTAGGCACAGTAGCAGTCAGTACTGAACTGCTTATTCCAAATGCAAACAGTTCAACAGACCGTGCTATATTCCTAAGTGGAGACCAAGTGTTTGTGGAAACGCCTGGTTCAGGTATTAGAGAACTTACACCTACTTCATCAGTGGGAGCAGTTGAACGAGCAAATGCTGGTGTAACTTATTCCTATGGTGGACTTCAAGGAAACGGTGAATCTTTACTAGCAGGACAAAGAGTTGTAGGTGTAGATTCATTCAACGGCATTAAAGGTATGGTAGGTGGAACAGGTATTACTTTAACATCCAATTCAACAACACTTGCTTTTGCTTTAAACTCAGCAACCA
>Ga0213869_10000133_pt1 | contig 58109 bp, 26 predicted proteins | sample PICome_10_FD_160083 | JGI IMG/M metagenome (GOLD analysis project Ga0213869, IMG submission 160083) | Coastal seawater microbial communities near Pivers Island, North Carolina, United States - PICO132 | ecosystem: Environmental > Aquatic > Marine > Coastal | place: USA: North Carolina... | reverse complement strand
TGTTTGTGGAACAACTGGTGTTATTTGATCTTGTGATACTATTTGCTCTGCAACTTGCTCAACAACCTGTGTAACTGGTTTTGTTTCAATAGTAGCCAATCTATCATCGATAATACGAGATGATACCGCTTCCTGCTTAGCAAGTAATAAACGATCTTCTTCCAAATCTGCGATTTGACGTTCTAGTCTTTTAACTGTTACACTAGGAGAATTTCTTCCTCTACCAGATCTTACAGTTCCTAGTGAGCTTGGATTAGCTAAATTTTCTTTAAGCACCTTAAGCTTATCATCTATCTCTGCGCCTTCATCTGCAAGTCTATCTCTTTCTTCGATTAACGCATTATTTGTTTCAAGGAATAGATCGGCCTTATCTCCAGCATTTAACTTGTTTCTTTTACTATTTAATTTGCGCTGTTCGTTTTTAATTAAATCTTCTGTTTCATTTGATACTTCATCAATATCACCAAAGAAATCGTATACTCCTTCTCCGACTCTCATTAACCCAGAAAACGCTACCGATCCTGCAGCTGCTACACCAGCACCTAATGGTCCGCCAACAGCAAAGCCAATGCCTGCTGATATTGCTGCGTCTGCAAGTACGTCCGTTAATCCTACTCTATCTTTTTCAAACTGTAATACAGCACCATCAACTACTTTTGATTCTTCTGCTATAGCATCTTCATTAATCTTTTTAATCTTATCTTCCATTTTAGCAATTTCAGTTTCATCGTCTTCGTCGTCGCCAAACATACTGAATAAACCAACTCCACCTGCTACTAGAGCAGCTGCAGCTAATCCATATTTACTTTTACCAAATTTAAACTTGCCTTTTCCTTTACCTTTTTTGTCTTTTCCATCGCCACCGCCAGGACCACCAATAACATCGGTCCCACCTTGAACACCCATCATTTTAGCAGCAGCAAACATAGCAGCCGCCATTGCTGCCCACTTAACACCAGCGAACGCAACTAATGCGATACCAAGAGATTTCCACGGATGATCTAATATAAATTTAGTAAATGGAGACTCTGCAATTTTAGTAAATACTTCTTGTACTTTGTTCTCACCAAAGATACCGTCAAGAACTCCTTTAATAGCACCAAGTAAAAGTGGACCGAAGATTAAAAACTGCGCAGCTTTCTTTAAAAAGTTAAAGCTATTTTCTTTCATACTTGCGAAGCCACTCTTAATACTTTTACCTAAACCACCAAGGCCGTCTGATAAACGATCATATAAACCAGCATCTTCTGATTCCTTTTCCTTTTTATTTCTTAAGGCTTCTTGTGCTCTTTGTTTATCTTCTTCGCTTGCATTTTTAATTTGCTCTATTAAATCATCTTGCTTATCATCTTGAACATTGAAAGTATTTTCTAAAGTACCTAATGCTTTAGCAGTTGATGTTGTTGCCACTTGTATTGACTCAAAAACACTCGCAAACTTAGCTAATTCAATCTTTACAGACTTAATTGAATTAGAACCACTATTACGTAATAGCTCACCTTCACGAGTAAGCCTATCTATAATAGGATCTGTCTTTGCTGTTTTTACTTTATCTTCTGCCATTTTATTACCTTAAGATTTATTAGCTTCCTTTTGTTCTTCTATATGTTCAAGTAACATTGTAAAATATAAGTCACGTTCATAAGGCATCATCGCCTCGATTTCAGACACTGACCATTTATGGTGTTGTGCCATTGCGAAAACGATTTGGTAATAATGCCTTAGTGTTATATGACTAAGGCTTATATAAAAAAACTACGCGTTCCTTCTATAACGAACGTTTGTTCTTTACCCTCTTCGTTAGTATACTTATGTTCATGCCTTAACTTAGGCATTGTTTCAAAGAACTTACTTATTTCTTTAATTACTAAACTAGAAAGTCCATCCATAAACTCTTCAATCTCTTCATCACTATATTCAGCAAAAGAATGTACTTCATCTTCTGATGCTAATGTATCTAAACAAGATGTCATAATAAAATAGTTTACTAATGGATCTTCGTTATCCATTCCAATAATTTTAATAAATTCATTAATAGATGGATATTTTAAAAACAATGTATAATCATCGTTAATTTTTAATTCTTTTGAATGACCATCTGTTGAATGATATTCTAAATTATCAAGTTCAACCTCTACGTTAATCTGTTCTCCAGTCTGTGGATCGTTAATGACAAAGTTTGCTATATTATCAACTGATCTTGAACGCAATAACAAGTATATGTATTCAAAGTCAAATAAAGCTAAATCGTTTACATCGTAATCAATCAGACAGTTATTCATAATCTGTTTCATTGCGACTACTTCTTGAACCGCGTCTTCCGATTCTTGCGCAATGAGTAAGACCTTTTCTTCTGCTACCGAGAAAGGTCTATATTTAATTTTTTGTCCATTACTTGGAACAATAAGTTCCGAGATTGGCAAGTTAATTTTTGGTAATGCCATTATATACTCCTATAATTTAAATGTTATCACTCAAGTTTCCAAAACTATTCGTTAATCTTGTTAGTTTGTTTACTGCATCTTGTATGCTTGTAGGTTTGCCTGACTTTAATGTACCTTGTACTGTATCAGCAAATCCTGCTATGTCACCAAGAATATCTAAAAGGCCACCGCCTCTTCCACTACGTTCTGCGTTGCCTGTCTTATCTGAACTAAAACTAAAATCATCAACGACAAACTGAACGTCTAATTTTAAGAATGAACTATTTGTTGCCCAGTCTAACGCAAGAGGAGCAACCGCAACCGGATAAGCTTTAATCAATTCACATTCATAATATGAATTAGGAAATGAATCTGTTGTGTAATGTCTTATATACATTGGAACCGCAAAGTCATTTTTATAACCAACTTCATGTGGCAGCTTACCATTTACTTCTGTAAACGGTCCACTCTTTTTACTAAAGTTTACAATCTGTTGCGCCCAGTTATGAAAGAATGTTAATATATGATGGTCACTATCAACAAAAAATGACGCGCTTATTGGACCTGGGTTTTGTGCTGCTGTTGGATGCTTTCTTCCTAATTGACCAACATAGTTTGTATCTGATGTATTAATAGCAACACCAGGAAAAGTAATTGAATGACAAAAGAATGTGAATTGTCTTTTATAATCAAATACATTATTCTCCGGTAAATTTTTAGGTACGTTAGGTATAGACACTTCAAATAAATTTGCTTGTGCAGGACCGCCGTATCTATCAAACGAAGATTTAAAATTACTGATATTAAATGGCATTCTTTTTTATCCCTGTATCATCTTTCTTGAATCTGCCCATACTTTCTGTTTCGAAGCACCAACAAAATTCTGAAGTGGTAGGAATAATGCAATATCCCATTCACTTGATTCTATTTTAACAAACCGCGATTTTACATGAGAAGACAAATATCTTTTAACTGTTGGTTTAAATAAACTAAACTTAGATGCTGAACTCAATAATTTATACGATACTTCTAATCTTGTTCTTGCATCAAATTTATCATTACTTGCTACATCGTATAACTCATCCATTAATTTTGCTCTCAACATTGGCGGCAAGTAATGCATGTTCATTCCCATGAAACCACCTCTAACTATATTTATTGGGAATATGAGAGGGAACCTGTCGTAATAAGGTAATGTATCTTTATTCTTAGCATCGTATTGAAATAATAACATTTGACCAATGTGGCCTTCGTTAGATACTGTTGCTCTTGTGTTGCTTTTCTTTGTTTGTTGTATAACAGATTCTGCACTGGTGCCGCTACTTCTTTTAGCTTGATTACGATACCATTCTCGAGCTGAGGCAGTTCGCGCAGGTACTTGCCCACGCCTAATTCCTTTTGCTAATATGTCTGAAAATATTTGTGCCACTTAACGGGCTCCTGGTATATGTTTTTCTGTCATGATAGTAAATAGCCATCCACGGTCTGCACAAAAAGATGTTGCTGCTTTCCACTTTGCTTCATTTACTCCCCACGTTTTAACTTCATTTAAATATCTTCTCGATACTCGACCTGTCTTTGTTTTATTTTTATTCTTTGGATCAGGTGGTCTACATTGTGCTGAAGGTTTAATCTCAATCATAATCGTTTGAGGTTTACCTGAAATATCTCTCTTGTGTACAATGACATCAGGAAAGTAACGATGCATACGACCATCTATTGGCGATCTATAAGGTACTACGACTTCTTCAGATTGCCACCAAATAACATCCGGATGTAAATCAACCCACTTAAAGACTTTAAACTCCCATAAAGACCTATAAATAATCTTAGTTGGGTCGCCTTTGTACTTTGCATGGTTCTTTGGACGAAATCGACCTTTATATGCCATAATATATTTCTCGCTTCTTGTATAAATAACTACATAACTATCCGTATACCTTATTTATACTGATATGACGGAACTTAAACCAGGAATGATTAATGAGTAATCCAAATCAAACTCTTAGAAGTCAAACACGAAGCCGTGAAGGAAGACTCGCATTTCCTGCTGCACCGTTTCCACACGGAATACAAATTATCTTTAAAAAATACAATTACGAAGAAATGATTGTGGGCAGATCTGCCGCAGGCTTTAGAAATGTTAACGATAGATCTGGTGGTGCTAAAGAAGGAGATAATCTAGTTATTGAACTTCCAATGCCAACATCATTAGTTGATGCAACAGGTCTACAGATAAATGGCTTTGAAAAGTCACTATTAGAATCGTTTGTCGCAGATGCGTTAGCACCAACATTATCAGGACAAGGCGGTTCTCCAATGGACGGTTTAAAATCCTTATATGACTTTGGAGAATCAGGCGCAGAATCTGTTGTTGGCGGAATACAAAAAATGCTGTCGGATCCTTCTGGGTTTACAGGAGATCTTGGTAAAGCAGCAGGCAATGGTGGAAGATTAGCAGGATTCTTTTTAAGAAACACATTAAACGCCGCAGGCATTGGTCAAAAGGCAATTGGTAATGCAACAGGCGCAGCAATTAATCCACACGCTACATTATCTTTTGAAGGTGTTAATTTAAGAAACTTTTCATTTGATTGGACATTATATCCAGACAGTCTTGCAGAAGCTGAAGATATTAAAAAAATTGTAAGATCTATTAAAAGAGTTATACTACCAAAAACAGCAGGTGTTACTGTAGGTCCTGATGGCGGCCCAGGACAATCTTTCGCTCGAGCCTTTTTAGAATATCCAGCAGTTGCATTTATTAACTTATTAGGAGTTGATGAATCAGCCTTTGTAAAATTTAAAGCATGTATGGTTGGAGATATTACAGTTGATTATGGCGGAAGCGGTAGTGTTGTTATTGCCGAAGGTGGCAAGCCTCAAGGTATTAAACTATCAATGTCATTTAAAGAAATGGAAATTCAAACAGCTGATGATTTCCAAGAACCTTCTGATGGAGATAATCAAACAACTGAAGCTGCAGCTGATGAGCCTCCAGGAGAATAAAGATGGCAACTAAATATTTTGAAAACTTTCCAATTATAAACTACGAAGGAAAAAGAGTACGTGATATTACTCGAAGATCATCGTTTGTAAGAGCAGTATCAAATAATCCTTATGTTTATTATCCATACACAGTTAAAGAAAACGAAAGAGCCGAAGACATTGCTTTAGATTATTATGGTTCAGTTGAATATGTTTGGTTAATTTATATGGCAAATAATATCATAGATCCGTATTACGAGTGGCCGATGGATACTCAAACGTTTAACGATTATTTAGTTTCAAAGTACACAGCACAATCCGGTGAGATTGGTGAAGATGTCATTGATTGGACAAAGAACCCCAACATTGATACAAATATTTTATACTATATAAAAACAGTTTAGGAATAACGAATGGCAATTGACAATATTATATTAGCACCGGAATCTTTCCGAACAATTTATCTTCGTCGTGAAGACCGTGTGATTATGCGTACTGAACGAGGTGACAAGATTATTATTAAAAGAATCATTCCTGACGATTGGGTACCTTATCGTATCTTTGAGTATGAAACTCAGCTTAATGAAAACAAAAAAGAAATCCTGCTGTTTGATAACACAATGTTAAATCAAGTAACACGAGAATTTAAAAATAGTGTAAGTACTGACTAATGACAAGTGAAACGTTTAATCCATCATATTGCACAGTTGAAGAAGCTGAAATAGAATCGCCTGAAGGAAGAAAGGCATCTATCGCTGCATTAATTGCTGAAGTAAGTATTCGTCAGTCAATATATCAGGCTGGGATTGTTGGATCTATTCAAGTATTCGATAGTATAGGTATGTTACATAATCATCCGTTAAGAGCCGAAGAAACAATTACTTTAATTTTAAAAGGACATGACTTACAAACAGAACTTACTCTTAAAGGACAAATCACTAAGATTAATAATGTATCTAAAAGTGATAGTGGTGATGCTTACATTTATACTTTACACTTTGTAACGAAGACAACTTTTGAAGCAGGTATAAGAAATATTAAAACTGCATATAGAAATAGATTAGGTTCATATGCTGCTAAAGATATATTTAAAAAGTATTATAATAAAGACAAAGAACTAGTATACGATACTGATAAAGGTACTAACTCTTTTGTTGAAGAAATGCCTATAGGAAGTAATAGATATAAATTAACGAGCGATAGAGGTAGACGATTTTATATTGAAGATTCATCAGGTAATATGAGAACTATTATTCCTGACTATTCTCCTGCGCAGGCAATGAGATTCTTAGCATCTAAATCTTTATCTAATAATCAATCACCGTCTAATATGTATCGTTTCTTTGAAACATACGATGGTTATTATTGGGTAACTGATGAATGGTTATTAAAAAGAGCTGCGCTTAACGATAATAAAGTAAAAGATTTTTATTACTTACCATTTACAGAACAAGATCCAAGAAAAGGTAATCTAATTGTTAAAACAATTTTAGGATTCCAAAACTCTAATCACGCAGATACTATTAGTGATATGACAAGTGGCGGATATCGTAATTCAGTTTTAGAAATTGACTTTACAAATCATCATCGTCAGTATTATGATTTTGATTATACAAAACAAAAATTTGTTGGAATGAAAGGCACAATAAAGACATCATCAGCAGGAGCTGTTCATTCTGATAAATTTATTAAAGAAACATTTACATCTGAGAACGCTCCTCAACAAGTAGTGTTTAGAGATTGGCAAGATGATACATTAGAAACTAAAGACGGACAAGTACCAAGAGAACCTCAAAAGTTTGTAGAGATTATTCAAAATAGAATAGCGTATAATCATCATATACAAAACTCAAGAGTTCAGATCTCATTAGAAGGAAGACTTGATTTGAAACCAGGTGATGTATTAAATGTAATTACACAAGAACCTGATGTTGCATTAAGTCAAGAACAAAACGAAAGATTATCAGGAAAGTATTTAGTATCTACAGTTGCCCATGATATGAAAGAAAATAGATTAGATACAACTTGCGAAATATTAAAATATGAATGGGAACGAGGTGATCAGTATGATAGATAGTTCAGGAATAAGTAGTCCTCATTTCTTCTTTGGAATAGTTGAGCGTAATGACGACCCATCGCACGAAGGTAGAGTTCAAGTAAGAGCTTTTGGTGTACACGGAACGCACAAAGAAATAGAAACAGCAGATCTACCTTGGGCTATTTGTGCACAGGGAAACTATGATCTATTTAAATCAATACCCCCGCTAAATTCTTTTGTTTATGGTTTATTCATGGACGGAAGAATGGCACAGCACCCAATGATACTTGGTTTAATCCCAGGTACATATAATAAAGAATTAGATCCAACAAAAGATGGCATGGGAGTCATCGCTGAAAAAGACGGAGAACTATTAGGACAAGGTTATGATCCTAGAAGTTTTAATACAGGAGGCGGACCTGATAAATTAGCAAAGGGTGAAAATCTATTAGAGACATATATTTTAGGAATGGCAGCTAATAGAGTACACGATCAACAGATTGCGAATTCAGATGAGACGTGGGCTGAACCACCTCCAGCTTATGCAGCAAAATATCCACACAACAGAGTTATTAAAACGGCAAATCATTCAATTGAATTAGATGATTCGCCAGGTGCAGAACGAATTACGATACATCATAGAGCAGGTTCTTATATAGAAATAGATTCTAAAGGTACAGTTGCTGAAAGAGCAGCAGGAGATCGGTATGAAGTTAACATCGGAACAAAACACGAATCGTCAGGCCATTCAGTTATTACTGTCAATGGTAACGCTCATGTTTATGTTAAAGGGGATAAGACGGAAGAAATAGAAGGCGACTATCGAATGCTTGTACATGGCAATGCCGAGTTTGGTGTTGGTGGACAAATGAATTTAAATGGTGGCGAACAAGTTCAGTTAAGAGGTGGAGACGTTAAGTTAGAAGCCAATGCAGGTATTATGACTGTATTTGGTAAAAAAGAAATACAGTTTGAGGCAGTTAATCAATTAAACTTTGTTTCCAAAAATATTAAAAATACAGCATTAAATACTTATGATGTATTCTCAACAAAAGCAATTAAGTTATCTACTCCAGGTGATATACATAATACAGCTTCAAACATAATCAGTTTAGCAAGTGGCTTAATACCGCCTACTCCTTTAACAGGAACTGCTGTACCAACACCAGGTTGGAGTTTAACAACACCTGCCATGCAAATTGCCGCAGCCACTGGATCCTTTAGTGGAATATGGAACGCAGGAGTAGTAAATGGTGGAGTTGGTTCGTTCACTGCACTTAATGCAGGTGTTACTAACGTCACGGCGTTATCTGCTACTGGTGTTAGTGCAACAACGGTAAGTACAACAATCCTTGCTGCTCCATTACCTTCAGGACCTGTTAGCGTTAATGCAGGGTACATCGCTCCTTTAACTGGCTTTACTGCTCCTTCAGTACCAACCTTGCCTGCGATAGTACCTCCTGCTGTATCTGCACCAGTCGTTGCTCCTTTACCAGGGATTACTTCAGGTTGGGCATATCCTACAGGTAATAGTCCAGAATTTATTACTAAGGTATTAAATCCTGTGAATGCGTTCGCTGCTATCGTTGCTGATTTCTTACCTATTGGAAATGGTGCATGGGGTATGACACAAGCCAAGATGCCTGAGCCACCAAGCAAGTCAACTTCTATTCGTCCTAAAGGATATTTCGCAATGGGATTCTCTGGTGGTTATCTTTCACCTACTGATGATACTGCTAAGGAAGGAGATCTATAATGGCAACCGAAGTATGTATTGATAGAGATGATCAAACTACTCTTAATAAGTTAGCGTTATCAGCGCCAAATGTTACGGATGGACAAGGAAGATTTACTCTTGGGCAAATCGATGCTGTAGTTGAAGATCTTGCTAATTCTATTATGGTCGATGCTGAATCCAATCCCTTAGCAATCGCAGTTAATAGATATGGAGATACTTTATATCGAGCAACAGATTATTTAAATGGATTATTAAGACAAAAGATTGGTAGCACAAATGATTATCCTGACTTAGCAGCAAGATGGGAAAAAGGACCTGTCTCCAATCTTGAAATGGCAGACTTCCTTGGTAAATATAATCAAACTCCTCAGGCTTTTATAGATGATTCAAATCCATTTAAATTAGCAAGGAATTTAGATTCGTATTATAAGAAAGACTTTAGTTCAAGTATACTTGGTGGATTCTGCGATAAGTTTGATTCTATCTTTTCTTCTATTGATGCTTTCTTTGATTTAATTGGTGTAGTTGAAGGGCTTATTGGCGAAGCATTAGAATTAGTAAGTAAGATTCAAAGAGGATACGACGGAATCAAAGATCTTACTGTTCAAGAAGTAATAAAACAATTAATTAAAGAAGTAAAGAAAAAGATTGGCGACGTAATTGACGCAGTCTTTAAAGAAGTAACAGATATCATTGATAATTTTGACCCAAGTAAAATAACAGAAGGTGCAGAAACTTTTATTGATAAATCTGTTGTGAAAGGGATTATGACAGTTCGTGAACAGATGTGCGCATTCTTTACTGAAGAGAATAAGAAAGGTATTAAAGATAAGGTATTAGGATTAATTGATTACGCAATAAGCTTATTTGAAAGTCCTGGGATTGAAGAAATACAATTCCTTATCGCTCGTATATGTTCACTTGCAGCAAACGTTGAAGCATTGATTAGGGACATTAATAAACCACTTGATGATTATACAAGGCGATACACAACGATCGTTAATCGTCTTAAAAACATATCAAATGTAAATACTTCTACCGCTGTAAGAGCAGGAGCTATACGTTTCTCTCCAACAAGTCGTCAAGAGGTAATAAATAGATTAGAAGGCAGATGGACTACACCTGGCGGTAATGAAATTACAAATACAGGTAACCCAGTTGGTGGAATTAAACCAATTACTGCTGCAGAATATAAATCACTTCCAAGGTGCGGAAACGTATTCTCTGGAGCTGACGCAACTTTTGGTGTTGAAGGTGCTTGGACAGATCCAAAAGAAGGCGATGGAATATATGGATATACGAGAGTAGATCTTGATGTTAAAGTATATTTGAAACGTGTTTATGACCAAATTGGTTCAAAGTTTATTATAACTGATGGCTGGATAAGTAAAGGTTATAATAAGAAACTCAAAAAGAGTGAAGAGAATTCTCACTTAAGTGGTTTAGTTATAGATATTAAGAAAGATATGCCAGACCCTGCTAAGTTTATTGAAGAAGCATTTAAAGCAGGATTTAAATATGTTAAAGAATATGATAATTTTATTCACCTAGATATAAGAGCAATAGTTTAATGGCAATAGCAGAGTACTTATCACCGAGAAATAAAAAGATAAATCTTAATAGTGACTTTAAAAAGGATCTATTACAATCTCCAGTGTCAAAAGATATTGTATTATTAAAAGATGAAGACGCAGTAAAAGAATCAATTAAGAATTTAATTTTAACAGATCGTGGTGAACGTTTAATGCAACCTTACTTAGGTGGCAATATAAGAGCAATGCTTTTTGAGAATATGACGCCCGGTACACTAAAACTTATAGAAGATAGAGTAACATCTACTATTGAACAATACGAACCAAGGGCACAACTATTAAACGTATCAGTTAACGGTAGCCTAGATAGTCATAATGTATCAGTAGGAATTACTTTCTTTGTTCGTAATGTTAAGCAACCAATCCAATTAGATGTTATTTTAGAAAGGAATAGATAGAGATGGCAAATCCAAAAACTCCAATTACAGAACTTGATTTTGATAGTATCAAAAGTCAGCTTCAATTATATTTAGAAACGCAAACACAGTTTAAAGATTATAACTTCGAAGGAAGTAACTTATCTGTATTACTGGATGTCCTTGCATTTAATAGTTATCAAGGTAACTTTTATACTAACATGGCTCTTAACGAAATGTTTCTTGACTCTGCCGTCCTTAAGAACTCTATCGTTTCCCATGCTAAAGAATTAAACTATATTCCTCGTTCACGTAAATCTGCAAAAGCAACACTAACAGTTACGATTACAAAAACTGATGAAGTAGCTTCAACAATTACAATTCCAAAGTATGCTGACTTCTCAGTAAGCTATCAAGGTAGTTCGTTTAACTTTATTACAGATCAAGCATATATCGCAAGAAGAGTATCAGCTGGTGTATATGTAGCAGAAAATGTTGATGTTTACGAAGGTGAAATGTTACAAAGTTTCCAAAAAGAAGGATTCATTGTTGATGCTGATGGAACATTACGAGTTAATTTAACAAACAACGAAGTAGATACAGATTCAATTGTTGTCTTTGTTGATGCTGAACAAACCGATGATCAAAATATTTTTACAAGAGCAAATACAATCTTTGGTGTTAAACCTACAGATAAAGTATTTTATTTAGAACCATACCTTGATGATCGCTATGCAATTTACTTTGGTAAGAATCAGTTTGGTTTACAACCTGAAGAACAAGAAGATGTAAGAGTACGTTATAGAATTACATCGGGTGCGGAAGCAAACGGAGCACCAGGAAAGATTGGCGATCAAATGCAAGCAAGCTTTATTGACGGAGCAACAACTGTTGGAACATGTACAGCAATTGCGGCAGGCGGATCTGAACGTGAATCATTAGAAAGCATTCGTTACTTTGCTCCTAAAGCATTACAGGTTCAGGAAAGAGCAGTCACATCATCTGATTACGAAATATTATTAAAACAAGCATTCCCTGAAATTACAGCAGTCTCTGCATACGGTGGCGAATTATTAGATCCACCTCAATATGGAAAGGTTGGTATTTCAGTTTACTTAAATGAGAATGCACAAATCGTTTCAACTACTTTATCTAATTCATACATTAGTTATTTAAGTGAAAGAAGTCCATTAGGTGTTGAACCAATCTTTATTCAAACAAAATTCTTATATGCTGATATTACAGGCACAATAAGTTATAGTAAAAAGAATACTGAAAAGACAGGCCCTGAACTTGAAACATTAGTACGAGCAGCAATAAGTAAATATAATACAGATAATTTAAACGACTTTAATAAAACATTAAGATCATCGAAACTATCGTCTATCATTGATTTATTAGACACGGGTATCGAAAGTAATGAAATTAATATCTGTCCTGTTATTGAATATAATCCACCACTTAACTTTAGTACAAATCCTAAGTTTAGATTTGAAGCTGAATTACTAAAACCATATCCTTTTAAAGCGGTAAATGGTTTCACAGATTATAAACCTGCTATTAAGTCATCTGTATTTGACCAAGATGGAACTTGTATGTTCTTACAAGACGATGGTAATGGAAATATAATGACAATTACAGATGAGGTAACTAATCCTCAAATTATTAATCCTACTGTAGGTACGGTTAATTATATAACTGGTGAAGTTACTTTAACGAACTTTAAGGTTGAGTCATTCACAGGCGCAGCGATTAAGATAACAGCAAAGACAAAAGAAAATGATGTTAAAGCTCCTAAAGGTAGAGTATTCATTATTAGAGATACTGACGTTAAATTAACAATGGACCTAGAAGAATTCAGAACTCCGATAGCAACGCAGTCAGCAACAAATCCGCCAAACACAACGATTAACACAGCTTATTAAGAGAGTAAGATATGCCTCAGGGTGAAATAGAAAAAAATATATCACTGTTTGTAAGACAGCAATTTCCTGCGATATATCGTGAGAACGGTCCTGAGCTTGTTTCTCTTGTTGAAGAGTACTATAAGTTTTGTGAAACACAACAAAATCAAGGAATCTATAATCAGAGAAGACTGTTTGAATTAAAAGACATTGACACTACTATTACGAGTATGTTAATATTCTTTAAGAAAAAGTTTCTTGCTGATCTTCCTCTTAAGACAGATATACTTTCTTTTATTGTTAAAAACATTCTTGATATGTATCGCTCAAAAGGTACAAAAAGAGGGATAGAATTATTCTTTGCTATTTTCTATCAAGAGTTCGATATTGAAATCATATATCCTTCTGAAAAAATGGCAAAGATTTCTGATAGTGAATGGAGGCAAGGTGTTTATTTACAAATGCTTCCAAACCAAAATGAGTTCTTATCTATTACGAATAAGAAATATACTTACTTTAATTTATTATCTCAAAACGTTGAGGGATCTGAAACAAAAGCTCGAGCCGCCGTAAGATCGGTTAACTTCTTTATTTTAAATGGAATTAAAACTCCTGTGATATATCTAGATGATATACAAGGAACCTTTTCAAGATACGAAGATATCGTTAGTGTAATAAGCGGCGAGCAAATTAACTTCGGAAGAATTAACGGTTCACTATCTTCATTTACTGTTGATACATCACAAAAAGGATTAGTAGGCAGAAGAGTTGGCGAGATACTTGATGTAAAACAAGACAATGCCTACGCAGGAAAAGTAATCGTTACTGATATCACAAACGAAATTACAGGTAAGATTAACTACGAAGTAATTGACGGTGGATATGGCTATACAATTGATAATGCGAGATTATTAGTTTCTAACCAATCAATCATTTGTGATAACTCTGAAACTGGTTATAATCAAGGGTTTATCATTGGTGAAACAGTACAAGACGGCTCAGGCAATTCTGGTACGGTTATAGGACAAAACAAAAGCACTGTTGGTATTCGTATGGGTACTGGGTTAGCCTTCACTGGGTCAAGTACAATCACAACAGTAAGAGCAAGCGGCAACATTACAGTTGTCATTGGTGCTAATGGAAACGGAGTAACAGAAAAGAATGAAACTTCTCCAGGTGATCTTTATCCTGATACTTCAGATGTAAACGATGTAAAAGTAACATCCTTAAAGAATGCATCAGTTGCTTCTCTCATAGAGGATGTAATTACACCACATTTACCTACTGTCATTAATGCAGCTGATTATGAATCAACCGCTGCTATGTCAGGCACCGCTTCACCAGTTAATTTAAATACTGCGCTTAATGATGCATTTGCGATTACCGATTTTACAATTGGTGAAATAAGTGGATTTGATAATATTAATCCAGGCTCTGAATACAAAAACGATGTATATGCTCGAGCTGAAGATTCTGTAATGAAAAATTTTGAAAGAAGAAATCAAATTATAAGATTCCAAGATGTTGCCGAAGCAAGTGGATTCTCGATTGGAGATATTGTAAAAGAACAAGCAGGCACCGTAAGAGGCAGAGTACTATCAGTAAATAATGACGAAGGAGCAATTACAGTTGTACCATTTGATTATTATGGGTTTACAGGTCTTGATATTATTAGGTCAGGAATATCCACTCCAATTTATAATGTAACTGGTGTTTCAAACGATTACTCAGGTACTGACACATACGGTAATAATGCAGAGATTAATGCAGAAACAGAATTTGCGATTGGCAGAGTTAAAGAAGTAAGTATATTATCTTCAGGCTTTGGTTATGTTGACGGATATCCAGGACAGCTTATAGATCCTTTGGATCCAACAGGACTTCCTGTTTCTCAAGGAACTATCGGAGCTAAGACGCAAGGTGTTACTCAAGGCTATTGGGCTGGCGAAAATTCTCAGCTTGCTGGATACAAACAATTAAGTAAAACATCAGTTGATTCTATTTCAATTCTATCGGACTTTGCCACATCAATTACTGCAGTTGCTGTAAGTAGTTCATTGCCAAGTGGTGTTGCGTTAGAGTTTGAAAACTGGGCAGAGTCACTTGCACCTGACGGATTTGCATACGGTGATATTAATTCAAGCGGAAGTATTGATTCTGCTGATGCTGTAGAATTCACAAAAATTGCTAACGGAGAAAATACATTACTACCACAAAGTCAAATACGATTTGACAATGTGATTGAGCCTAACTTTAAACAGCAGGCTTGGTATACATCAATGGCAGACATTCTTTATACAGTGACAGGTACATCCAACGCATATACACAAGAATATTATGATAGCGGTTCAAGAATACAAGATAGTGATTTCTTCCAAGAATATTCTTATCAGATTAAATCATCAATGCCATTACAGGAATACGAAACTGCACTTAAAGAAAATGTTCACTTAGCAGGTAGTAAACTGTTTGGTGACTTTATATTCAAATCTTTTGTTGGATCTGACGTTAAGACAAGGTTCTTGAGATTGTTTAATGATCAAGGTGGAGGTTCACCATTAGACATTGCTGATATTGCAGACTTAAGAGCTTCAATTACAAACTATACTTCAGACAGTTCGTATGTTTCTGCTGACCATACACCAGGCGGAAGCGGCGGATTAACTTTAACTGCATCGACAGATTTGGACATAACAAAAAATTGGAGCCAAGGTTTCTTTGATTATGAAGTAACAGTGCAAATGCCTACATCAGGATCGGCTCCTTACCCAGTTGCTATTTTACTACATGGAGCAGGCGGTAACGCTGCAGGTATGATTGCTCAAAATGCTTCCGTATTACCAGGACATGTATTAATCGCAGTAGACGGTTATAATGATACATGGAATATTTCAAATGAGCCAAGCAACGGCCCTGATATTGAAATGTTAAATGATTTAATCACTAAACTGAAACTTTATAATAATGTTGATACAACTAAGTTTAGAATTATGGGATTCTCAAATGGTGGAGCACTTGCATTAAGAGCAGCTGTAGAAATAACTGACTCAGCAGTTGATGTTATTATATGTGGTGGATCACAAACTAATGATGATCAATATAGAGGTGGTTATTTCTTTTATCCAGCAGATGAAGAACTAACGGGTGATGCATATGCTAATGATGGATATAATGCAATTAAAAACCCAATACCTCAAAGAAAAATAGTACAATTAAATGGAACGTTAGATACAGTGATTCCATATAACGGTGGTGCTAACTTTACAGGTATGACTCACTTGAGTGCTCCAAATAGTGCATATGCGTTTGCTCAAGCACAAGGATATTCAGGTAGCCAATCGAGTGGTACATCGTATGGAACAAATTCATTCCTCGTTGACTACGGAGACGTTATATTTTTGAACGATGCAGTAGGACATACTACTTCTGCTGATATGAGAAACCTCGTAAACAAATACTTAGAAGATAATTACAGTATAACTTATTAATTAAAATAAATATATAAAAATTTAGGAAAACGCCATGACAAAGCAAGTAATTAACATCGGTGCATCCGCAAACGACGGAACAGGTGATCCGTTAAGGAATGCATTCGATAAAACAAACGATAACTTTAATGAGTTATACCTAGCATTGGGTAATTCCCAGAACCCAATTGACCTATTCGATAATGCTGGTGCACTTGATTTAATTGGTAAGCCGCATAAAGTATCATTCTTATATAACACAGAGGCAGAGCTATTAGCAATTGATCCAAGTGTATATCATGGTGCTATTGGCCATGCACATAGTACAGGTTCTTTGTATTATGCCCACGGTTCATGGAGAAAGCTTTTAGCAGATACTTCTGGTGGTACAATATTAAATTATACAGACCCTCTTGCTCCTCATGTCTATGCAAATAATGTTACGAATTCAGAAACAGCTGATTACATTCTTAAGACAAATGGAGATAGTACTTATACTTGGGTAGAACAACCTTCAGGCGGAGGTGGATCTTCATTTGCTAATACTGATATTGATTCTCATTTAAATACAAGTGCAGCACAAAGTAATGAAGTCTTATCATGGACAGGTTCAGATTACGATTGGGTTGCACAGTCATCAGGTGGCGGTGATGCTTTTACAACAGTAGCAGTAGGTGGTGTTAATATACAAGCATCAGGTACTGATACATTAAACATTGTCGCAGGATCTAACATTACATTAACTGCTAATTCATCAACAGATTCAGTTACTATTGCAGCCTCAGGTGGCGGCGGTGGTTCAAACAGTGTTAACTTAAATAGTGTTGATGCTGGAATTCTTAATGTTACCGCAGATAGTATTGCATTTATTGATGCCGATGATTCAGGTAATACAAAGAAAGAAACAGTAACAGACTTTGTTGCTATGCTTGCAGGAACAGGCTTATCTGCTTCTTCAGGTCAACTATCAAGTACAATTACACAATATGCAAATTCTGATGTTGATTCTCATCTTAATGTTTCAAGCGCAAGTAATAATCAAATATTATCTTGGGACGGTTCTGATTATGCTTGGGTTGCTGATGCAACAGGCGGAAGCGGTTCTTCAACCTTAGCTGCTTTATCTGAAATTAATACAGCGGATCTTGATGTACATGATATTGCATACCCTGCAAGTACAGTTCATGTTATGACACCTAACGGTTCTTCCGCATATCGTTCAGACCATTATGGCACAACAGATAATCCAACACTATATGTTAATGCAGGAGAAACAATTGCCTTTGATTTAACAGGTGTTACCAGTTCGCATCCATTTGAAATTCGTTCAGATGCAAGTACTGCATATAATACAGGACTTGTTCATATCGCTCCTGATGGAACTAGGACAACAGGTTCAAACGCACAAGGCAAAACATCAGGTGTTTTATATTGGAAAGTACCAGGAAGTATAAGTGGTACATATAAGTATATTTGTACTAGTCATAGTGGAATGATTGGTGATGTTGTTATTGCTGACCCATCATCAAGCGGCGGTAGTGGTGCAAGTAGAGTTAGTGAAGCTGAAACAACCGCTTCTATATCTGATGGTGCTAGTGGAAGTGTTGCATATGCTACATTAGGTAAATCATTCGCAATACAAAAAGTAACTGCTGAAAAAGAATCATGGATACGAATATATTCTGATACATCATCAAGAACTGCAGATGCATCAAGAGTTCAAGGAACAGACCCCGCTGACGGTTCTGGAGTTATTGCAGAATTTATTGCTACTTCAGCAAATACAGTGTTTAAAGTAACACCTGCTATTATGGGCTGGCTCGATGATTCAGAAACTGAAGTTCCTGTAGCAATACAAAATAATTCAGGTTCAACAGGTACAGTAACAGTTACGATCGCCGCACTTAAACTCGAGAGCTAATAAATGTCCAAGAAACTTTATAACATTGTTATGCAGCCAGGAGTTCCTGAAACGGATCTATTGGAAAATGAAGCCGTTGATATGGAGTTAAACTTTAACCCAGATCTATTTGACGGTTTACTGTGTATGATGTTAACAGAAGACGAAGCAGAAATAATTGTAGCAAGCGGTAAAGTTATAGAATGCTTACCTGAAAGAAACATAATAGAAACATCTTATCCAACAAGTACTCCAAGATACGAAGGTAATACACAAACATATAGAACAAAGTTTTCGCCATCTACTGCTCTTAATGGTAAAGACTATACTTCAATGAATACATATTTTACAAGTGAGTTTAATCCCGCAGCAAATGCTACCCCACCTATAGGATACTTTGGGGATTATCAGTTTGATGACACAGTTAAAACAAACTTTGCTGGTGACTATGTTGATATAGTTGCTATTGAGGCAGGTTCTCCTGCGACAGACAATGCAGGACATGAAGATCACGTAGATTTTGAAGAATTTGATTCTAATAACTCTAAATTTGTACCTATGGATTGGTCTGGGTTCAACAGTTCAGTTACTTCTGCAAGAAATAATCAAGTAACCAATAATAATACAAATTGGTTCTCAGACCATGCAATTGGTGTACTAAGTGCAGCAGGTGGTAAGTATTGTGGTTGGGGTAAAAAGTCAACACTACGAGTTATATATTTAACTGATGGTGCAACGAATGCATATTATGCAGTACTTCAATGGCATAATACTAAAGCAGTTAATCCTGCTACAGGAGTTCGTAATGCAACCGTCGTAACTGGAGCATGGGGTTATTCAGGAGTTGAACACGAAAGATTTTATCAATGCGATCAAATTAATTCTCTTGAAGTATATGACAAAGATACTGGAGTTCAATCAACAGTAAATAGACCAACAGGAACAGGCAGCACTCAAAGCTTAAGCTTTACTGCTTCTGCAACTGGATCAAGTGATTATCAGGTAAGTGGAACAGATAGGAACGGATCGGTTTCAGGCAATGACCCAACAATTAATATGGTTGTTGGTGATACAATTAATATGACAAACAATGCAGTGGGTGGCCACCCAATGTATTTTAAAACGGCATCCGTGACAGGAACAGGAAGTCAAGTTTCAGGAGCATCTGGGCAAGGTACTTCTTCAATGTCTTGGACCCCAAGCGTAGCAGGTACATACTATTATATTTGCGAGTATCATGGTTCAATGGTTGGCCAAATTATTGTATCGGCATCAACACCTTCTGGGTGGGGTTCAGACTTAACTTCATTTACAAATAACTTATTTGTTCCAAGAGTTATTCAAGATCCAATTACTTCTAATGATAATTGGTGTATATCAGTACCTGACCAAACAAGAGCAACATTCTTTGATACAATAATGGGCCAATATAATTCTTATAATGGAATTTATCATTTTAAGAGTGCAGGTAATAATGCTCATGTAATGGTTAATCCTGATGATCCAAGATGGAATAATAAAATTAACATTGATAGTAATGCAAACGGAGTATTAAATACTTTAGATAGTGAGGGAAGAAATCAGTTTACCGATATAGTATCTGGTTCACCCTTATCTTATTACTGTTTAAGATCTGAAATTGACGGTGGTGATAACCAGTTTACAATTGCTGCTTGCCAACAAGATGATACAAATAGATTAATGGATGATTATAGTTCACGAGGACCAGCGGTTGATTTTGCATCTTATGGTGCATATACATGGACAAGCTATCCTATATCAACATACCAAGATGGTAAGTGGGCTTACTTTTCTGGAACAAGTTGTGCTGCTCCAGTTGCGGCAGGTTGTGCAGTAGTATTCTTAGATCATTGGTTTACACAGAGAGGCGTATATCCATCTATTGCTCAATTGAAAGCACATATGATAAAACATGCAAAGTCAAATTTAATTGGAGAAAATTTAATTGACTTTAGTAGTGTACCTTCCGCAGGAGATATATCTTCGACTAAATTATATTCTTCCTCCGAAGTAAATAGAGTTAAAGACAATGATTATCAAAACGGTGGTGCAGACTTAACAGAATTATATGGAACCCCACCATTAAGAGTTCATATTCCTTGGGGAATAAGAATGGGAAGCGGTAAATATATCGCAGGTGGTTCAGAACAAACAACAAATGGAAGAAGACCTACATCAGGCCGCGCTTGGCCTCGACAGAAGGTATCTTTTTCTTCTTAAGGTTATTGTAATAAATAAACAAATAAATAAGAGACAAATTTAAAATGGCAGAAATTCTAACAAATAATTTTAAGACGGATATTAATAGAATGTTCTTGGCTGACGTTAAAGCTAACGAAGAATATTATATGTTCGTATCAACTATTGGAAATTTCAATCCAGTAGATTCGGCTGTCTCGTCAAATGAATTCCTAGAAAATACTTTATTTGGTAAAAGAATTAATAATAACGATATTAATTTTATGATTAAGTATTATCCTTGGCAGAAAGGATCAATATATGATCAGTACGATGATGCTCTTGATTTGGATGGATTAAAATTCTATGCAGTTGTTGGACCAAACGACAACGACACTGGTGATTATCGAGTCTATAAATGTATTGACAATTCGCAAAGGTCTACTGCAGAATCTCCTCCAACTTTTGATTCTGCTAATGTAACGCAAATATATGAAACTGCAGATGGATACATTTGGAAGTATATGTATCGTTTAACTACTTTACAATTTGAAGCTTATAATGCTTTAGGTTATATTCCAATTGATCCTAGTGCTAATACTAATCCTACAGGAATTTTGGGTGGTGGTATTTCAGATGTAGAAATCTCGAATCCTCTTGATAACCAAGGCTATAATTTATGGAATGGTTATTTAACTCAAGCTCCAAGATTAGAAACAAGCTCAACAGCATCAACTGAAGGTCTTACCACTTTATTCATTAATCCTACAGAAACCAATTGGCCTCAGACAATTAATACTTTAACTGGACAATATATTTACTTAACAAATCCTTCAAGCGCTATTACTAATTTATTTAAACTTGAATATTACTCCTATAATACTAACACAGGTAATGTTGAAGTTAGAGTTAAAACAGAATTAGCAAATCCTGATAGAGGAAACGTAACCGGAGCAACTCAAGCAAACCCAGTCGTGATTACTTCAGTAGCGCATAATCTCGAAGATGGTCAACCTGTTAATTTTACAGATGTTTTAGGTATGACTGAGATTAACGATGTAACAGGTGATGGTACTCCAACTTATTATGTTGATGTATTAACAGCAGATACATTTGCATTGCACTCTTCAAGATCATATGTTAATGATGTATTACAAACTTTAAATACACCGGTTGATGGAACTGCATTTGGAGCATATACATCAGGCGGCGTATTTACATCAGTTAAGACTCCAAATAAAGCAGGAGTTGTATTTAATGCAAGTGTACAAATCTTTCCAAGAATTGATATTAAAGGAGATGGTGTTGGTGCAGTCGCAATCCCTACAATAAGTAATGGAAGAATTACAAAGACAACTGTTTTAAATAGAGGACAAGATTATAACAACATTACAGCTGCTGTAGTAGATCCTTCAGGATTTAATCCTGCTGATGTAAATAGAACAGATGTAAGAGCAGTGGCAAGAGCAATTATAGAGCCAGGCGGTGGCCATGCATATAGTTTATTAGATGAATTTAAATGTAAACATTTTTCATTCTATGGATATATTACCGCAGACGATAATACTAACATTGGCGGAGTAAATACTTATGGTGCTATTGGTATTGTAAGAAGCCCACAGTTTAGACAACTTGGTTCAGGGTGGAGATCAGGAGTTACGACAGGTGCAACCCCGGCAATTTTTGATAATAGAATCGCAATAGTAACCAATGACTATCAAAGAGTAACTGCAAATAGCGTTATAACACAAACAGATGGAAGTAATGAAATAACATTTACTGCGCAAGTACATGAAGTTGATGCAACTGCCAATACGGTTTATTTAGCTGAATATATGGGTCCAAATAAGAATTTAGCAACATCAGGCAACGGTGATACGTCATTTAATCCTAATTTGCCTATTCGCTCAGATTCAGGTCAGCTTATCACAATAAATAATCCTGTAGCCACTAATGTTGTGTATTCAGATTATATACAAAGAACAGGCGAAGTGTACTTCATGGAAGACTTCTTCCCATTAGCAAGAACTGAACTTTCCCGAGAGGAATTTAAGTTTGTACTGGAATTTTAAGGAACGTAAGTAAAGATGCCTATTAATAAAAATTTAAATCAAGCTCCATATTTTGACGACTACGACGTTGAGAAGCAATTCTATCGCGTCATGTTCAAGCCTGGGTATGCTGTGCAGGCAAGAGAGCTTACTCAACTTCAAACTACTCTTCAGAATCAAGTAGAGCAATTTGGAGATAACATATTCAAAGAAGGTTCGGTTGTAAAAGGCTGTAACTTTACAGATCTCGATGATCTTCAATTCGTCAAGATGGTTGACGGCGGAACATTCAATCCTGAAACATATATTAGTAAAACAGTAACTGAAAGTATTGCTGGCCAAGATGTTTTATTGGATGAAGTTTATGAAATTGTTGGCGCATCCTCAGGACTAAGAGCAAATATTGTTCAAGCATCTATTGGATTTGCTACAAGACCGCCTGATTTAAATACTTTTTATGTTAACTACACAAACACGACTTCAACAGCAACACAGTTTATTGCTGGTGAACAATTAACCATTAACTTATACAAATATAAAGTAGGTACGACAACTCAAGTCTTAACACCTACAACTGGTATTACAACAATTAACGTGGCAGACGGAATCTCAACTCCTCATGTTGGTAAATCATTTGGTATTGAAGCTGCTCCTGGTATTATATTCCAAAAAGGTCATTTCATATTTGTTGCCGCACAAAATATAATTGTAGAAAAATATTCAAACGTTCCTAACTTAAAATCAGTTGGTTTCACAGTATCCGAAACATTAGTTGATTCATTACAAGATGCTTCTTTGTATGATAATGCAAACGGATCTAAAAATGAAAATGCTCCTGGTGCTGATAGATTAAAACTAACACCTACGTTAACTGTTTTAGCAACATCCCTTGCTAAATCAAACTCAGACTTCTTTACATTAGTTCGTTATGAAAACGGTAATGCAATTACTGTTCGTGATGTTTCACAGTACAATGTATTAGGTGAAGAACTCGCAAGACGTACATATGAAGAATCAGGAAACTACATTTTAGATAACTTCCCATTACAAACTGATGACCGTGTACCTGAGGGTGGCGGTGCAAGTAAAGTAAATGTATTAGTAGGAACTGGTGTTGCTTACGTTAAAGGTTATAGAGTAGAAAATTCCGGTGAGCGCGCATTCCCAATAGATCAAATCTCAGGCACTGAAGAAGTTGAAAACCAAAGCGTATCTTTTGATTATGGAAACTATGTTGATATTGTAAGCTTCAACGGTAGAATAGATCTTGATAATACAGAAGTTACTTTACAAAATCAAAGCTCAAGTAATTTAGGTACAGCAATCGTTACTAATATTACACCAACGAAAGTATTCTTATCACGTGTGATTATGAATGGTTCTAATAGTATTGCTGATCTTGATAGAATTACAGACGGTAATGGATATATCAGAGTTGGTAATACATTACACAGATCAGGTCAAAGATCATTAATATTTGACACAGGTTTAAATAGTTTATATGGAACTAACGATACACTTGTTCCTGTAAGAGTTAGATCTGGTGCAATTTCTCATACGAGTGGTTCATTAACAATATCAGCAGTTGCTGGTGAAGATTTTAATTGTACTAACGATGATATTGTTGTGATTGATAGTACATCAGTTCAACACGCAGTCACCAGTTTCTCATTAGCAAATAATAATTCTGAACTAACCGTTAACTTTAGTTCTTCGGCTGCTGCTCAAGTATATGTATATTATAATAAAAGATTAATTGGTTCAAGCGGCGTAGATCCTTATTCCAAATTATCAAAGACTCCTTATGTTCAGGTGACGCATGCACCAGCAACGACTAAGTATCAATTAGGTTTCCCTGATGTATATAAGATCATTAGTATTACAGGACAAACTTCAGGAACTGATTGGACAAGCAGCTTCGTATTAAGACCTAATCAAAAAGATACTTATTATGATATATCTTACATGGAATATATTGAAGGTCGACCACAGCCAGGAAATGAAAATCTTTCAATACAAGTAGGAGTATTCCAACTCTCTAATGTATCTGGTGAAGCATTCTTTACAATTAACAGTTATCCTAATTCATTAGATAGATATGAAATACCAACTTATGTATCTTCTTCAGGTAGACGTTTTAATTTAAGAGATTGCTTTGACTTTAGACAATATACAAATAAAGATACGGCCGCAGATTATACAAATGTATCTGCTCCTGGTCCTGTATTATCAAACATACCTGTTGGTTCTAACACAATTGCTTTTTCTAATCCTCCATTATTACCTGCACTCGGAAATAGTATAACGACTGATTTAGAATATTACCTTACAAGAATTGATACAATCGTATGTGATTCTTACGGTGAGCTTTCAATCATTAAAGGCGAAGAGGATAGATATGCAGTACCTCCATCAGTTGATACTGACCAAGTTGCGATTGCTCAAATTGAGATTCCAGGATATCCTGCACTATCTCATAAACAAGCAAATATTCTTCGTAAGAACGAATACTCAATTCGTCCTAAAGCTGTAGGTGTTAAAAACTACACAATGAAAGATATGCATCAATTAGAAAAGAAAATTGATAACATGCAATATTACATTTCATTGAATCAATTAGAATCTGAAACTTCTAATATGGTTGTTAGAGATGAAAACGGTTTAAGCAGATTTAAAAATGGTTTCGTTGTTGATCCATTTAATAATTTAAGTCTTGCTGAAATTGCCGATCCACAATTTAAAGCAGCGGTTCCATTTAATCAAAAGATATTAACTCCTGCTGTTAAAACATTCGCATTAGATTTAACATATGATTCATCAACAGGTGCATCAGTATTTCCATCTGCCTCAAATGCAAAGGTAGGTACAATTGGAAGAAACTCTAATGTTCAAATTATAGATCAACCATACGCTTCAGGTTATCGTAATGCTGTAAGTAACTTCTATAAGTATGTAGGTGAAGGAGCAATATCTCCACCTTACGATGCTGCTTATGATACAACAGTTAATCCTGCTACGATTGATATTGACCTAGCCGGTCCATTTGAAGACTTCGTTGATGCAATTCAAGAAATTGTACCAATGACAGATACGACAACAACAGTCGTAACTCAACAAGAACGTTGGGGAAGAAGAATGGGTGGTCGTCGTAGAGGCGGTGGTGTTGAAACCACAACCTTTACAACAAGAACAAGTGAAATTAATGTTGATAGTACAGTAGAAGTTTCTGATGTTGGCGAATTTGTTTCTAACTTTCAGTTTGAACCATTTATGGCAGCAAGAGATATTAAAATCTATATGGCTGGGTTAAGACCTAACCAAAGACATTACTTCTTCTTTGATGGTGTTAACGTTGATGCTCACGTACTTCCTGGATCCTCAACAGCAAATAATGTTGAAGATGTTCAAAGAACAGGAGTTAAAGCAGCCGCAGTATCAACAGATGCAAACGGTGTATTAAGAGCAGTCTTTGCTTTACCCGCCGAAACATTTTATGTAGGTGACAGAATATTAGAAATTGCAGATGTTAATTTATATAGCAGTCTTGATTCTGCTTCAACATCAAAAGGATTCGTTACTTACAGAGCATATAACTTCAGTGTTGAGAAAACAGCATTAACAACTTCAACAAGATCTCCAAACTTTGATGTAAACACAACAGTAACGACAAGAAACGTTGCACGTCGTTTACGAGGTAGAGATCCACTTGCTCAAACATTCTTTGTTAAGAAAGGTATGGGCGCAGGTTCTAATTCAGTTTACTTATCTGATATTGATGTTTACTTTAAACGTAAGCCTTCAACCACAGATGCAAACGCAAACTCTAATGCTGCCCTTAATGGTGTATCAGTACAAATAAGAGAAGTAATTAACGGTTATCCAACTAATGCAATTATTCCTTTCTCTGTAGTACATAAGTTACCTGCCGATGTAAATGTATCTGAAGATGCATCATTAGCAACCAAGTTTACTTTTGAAGCTCCGGTTAGATTAGATGTTGAAAAAGAATATTCATTTGTAATTCAGCCTGATGCTTCGGATCCTAATTACCTTGTATATACTGCTAAAGTAGGTGGGATTGATTTAACACCAGGTGAAACTCAAGGTGCTGCTATTACTCAGGATTGGGGTGACGGTGTTCTATTTACTTCAACAAATAACTCTGCTTGGAAATCATATCAAGATGAAGATATTAAGTTTGCATTAAATAGACATAACTTTAATTCATCTACAGGTTCAATAAGTTTAACTAATAATGGCCACGAGTTCTTCACAGTAAATAATATTACAGGAAGATTTAATCCAGGCGAAAGAATATATCAGGAAAAAACAATCAACGGTTCAACAGGACTTGCAGTTGGTACTTCGGTAGGTTCTAAATTAATTACAGGCACAGCCCTCGATAGTACTTATACTGCTGGTGACTTTATTAAGGTCGTTGTAAGCGGTGTTGTTGATATCTTTGAAGTTGTATCAGTTGATAGCTCAACGCAACTAACGGCAAACAAACCTGCCTCAGCGGCTGCTTCAGGATCATCTCAAAACCATTGGCCTGTTTGTGTTGGAGAACTTTCTCATTATGATTTAAGGAATCCATACGAAATACAATTAGAAGAATCATCTGCATCGGCAACAAGATTCTTTACGACAGGTTCAAATATTGTTGGTCTTGATAGTGCATCAACTGCTAATCTTTCTTCAATTGAAAATATTAACTTAAGTTATGTTCAACCAATGATTATGAGGACTTCTGATTCAACATCTAAGACTTCATTAAGTGGTACATTTGTTCCTCCTGCTTCTGTAGGTATTACATATAGTACTCCAATGAGATTTAACGATAACAATTACTTTACTCAAGATGGTGTTGTTTTATATAGTAAGTCTAATGATCCATCTGGTTCTAAAGTATTCAAGCTTAATGTTGCGTTTGAGAATGGTGCTAATGTTACTTCAACGCCATTCCTTGATATAGAAGCTTCAAAATTACTATGCTATCAATATAAGATTACAAATGCAGCAGCAACCACTTCTAAATATATTTCAAAGAGAATTGAATTAGCAGAAGATCTTGATGCTGAAGATTTTGAATTAACACTAACAGGTTATCGTCCAACAGGAACTGATATTAAAGCTTACATCAAACCACAGAATGGTTATGATAATGATGATTTTGATTCTGTGCCTTGGGTTGAACTTGAACTGTTTGAAGGTGTTGGAGTATACTCAACAGTTTCTAATATTAATGATTACAGAGAATTTAAGTATAGAATACCTGCGACCGCAAAGACAGGTTCAGTAAATAGTGGTGAGTTAACATATACAAGTAATAGCGGGGTCTTTATTGGATTTAAAAGATTCTCAGTTAGGATAGATATGTTATCACCGAACATCCATAACGCCCCGACATTAAAAGACTATCGCGGCATCGCATTAACATAAGGTATTCAAAATGGCTGATATAGATAAAATGACTAGAAGCAATACCGGTGCTATTCTTAGTACTGATGCTGCCGCTCTCAATAAATATAAAATAGAAAGGAACTATTACAGAAAAGTAGATAGGATCCAAAACGATATTTTAGATATTAAGAAAAGCATTTTGCATATCTATGAACGAATCGAAAAATTGGAAGAAAACTAAATGGCAAAACCAAACCTAGGTACACTTAATACAACTCAGACATTCCAGAATTGGTTTAATAAAACAAATGAGATTGTAGGAATTCTTAAAACCGATGCTATTACGGCAGGCGGTGACACGACCGATGGTAATGCAACATTAACTGGTACTTTCACAGCAGGCAGCCTAACTGCAACTACTTTATTATCATCAGATCAAATTGCGGCAAGGTCAACATCACTAATTACCTTTCAAGATCCAGTTCAAATTACAGGCTCTGCGGCAACGACAGCAACATTCCTTTATTCAGGAACAGGTGGTCAAGCAAGATTTACAGATGGAGCAATTGCTTGGGATGTAGGACATGACGAAACCGGTGCTCATTCATTTATTATTGATACAGGTACTGGTGATCCTAAATTTAAATTAACAGCAGCAGGTACATTAACAGTTTCTGATGTCGTTGTGACAGGATCTTTATCAGCGAACAATTTATCAATTGGTGGCGGTGGATCAGGTTTAAACTCTGACGATATTACTGAAGGTTCAACAAATCTTTATCATACACCAGCAAGAGTTGTTTCATCAATTAGTGGTGGAGACGGTATTAATATTTCATCAGGTGGTGTAATTTCATTTGATGGCGAAGGTGAACTTGATACTTATACAGGTAACGAATTTATTACTACAGGTTCAGTCTCTTCTACTGAAAAAGCTTATGTAATGGGAAAGAGAGCAGTTAATGTTCCATTTGGTGTTCTTAAAGCTGATTGGTCCGGTACTTCATATGAAACATTAACTTGGGGTCCAAGTGGTATTACTGTAGCAGGCTATGGTAATTTTGGAGATAATGTTGAAGTTAGAGACGGCGATGTTATTGTAAAAACTGGCAGTACTACGACCGCACAAATTTATGAAAATGGAAACGGAGTATTCAGTGGTGACCTTACGTCCAACGGTTCGTTCTCAGATAAAAGATTAAAAGAAAACATTGTTCCACTAGAACAAGGTTTAAAAGAAGTAAATCAAATCAAGACTTATAAGTTTAATTATAAAAACAGACCTGAAGATACACTGCCTGGTGTTATTGCTCAGGAAATTGAAAAGATTTTACCAGAAGTAGTATATAATATTGAAATGGAAGATGATACTTACAAAGCTGTAAGATATCAACAAATAGTGCCAGTGCTTATAGAAGCAATAAAAGAATTGACAGAAAAGGTAAATGTTTTAGAGAATCGTCTTAATAACGACGTGTAATTTGAGATTGGTCTTATAAATAATAAGTAATACCAAAGGGAAAAAGTTAAATGGCAAAAATTTCAGAACTACCTCCGATAACCGGTGCCAATACCAGACAGGAAGACCTGTTTGTTATTGTTAACCTTGTTCAGGGTGACGACGGCACTAGTAACATAACGAGGAAAGAATTAGTTGAGGCTATTCAGTACGAGACTTTTTCAAGGATCAAAATAACCGGGGGAACAATCTCCGGCGTGGTGATGTCCGATTCAAGCCTCGATAACGTCAACATTGATAACTCTGATATTGAAGATACTAACTGGCTCCGTGGTACAATTGACAGCACAGTCATTACTAATTCCTCAGCAAACAATATTGCGATTACATCGTCTACATTTACTGACGGTGAAATCTTTAATGGTACAGCAAATAATGTAACGATTACTTCATCTGTATTTAACGACGGTACTGTAAATAATACAATCATTACTTCTTCAGAGTTAAATGACTCAACTGGAAATAATGTAACACTTACAAGCTCAGAACTTTTTGATAGTGTTGCGAATAATGTTGTTATAACAAATTCTCAGTTTAACGATGGCACAGGTAATAACGTTGTCTTAACCAATTCAACAATTAACCAGTCAACGATAACCGATTCAATAGCAAATAATATCACAATGTCATCTTCGTCGTTTGATGAAGGTACATTATCTAATTCTGACGGCACAAACATTACATTAACAGGTTCTGCTCTTAACGACAGTACTGCTAATAATGTTGCGATTACTTCATCATCGTTTAATGACGGAACTGCTAACAATGTTGCGATGACATCGTCTACATTTACAAGTGGTGATATATTTGATAGTAACGCAAATAATGTTATCATAACAAATTCTCAGTTCAATGATGGCACAGGTAATAATGTCACGTTAACTAATTCAACTATCGATGATTCAGTATTCACCGATGGAACAATTTCTAATACTGAATTCCAAGGTACAATGCAAGATGTTGTAGCAACGGATATGACAATCAGAAGTTCAACCGCTGATGGTCTTGGTGCAAATAATTCAAGTTTCGATAATGGTACAGTGTCAGGATCAGTATTCAGTGGCGGTACAATTGATAAATCAACTCTTGCCGACTTTGATATGGATCTCACTAAGGAGTTTGAAGCTCCAATAGATGACCAATCATATTTCGCAATTCGTAACGAACAAACCGGTGATACTGAACAAATTAACTTCGGTCAATTATTCGAAGAAGTATCTAAGAAAACAGCCCAAGCATTAAAAGTGCATGCTGATGCAGGATCAGGCGATGATAAAAATCCTGGCACAATGTTGGCTCCTGTTAGAACTCTTGAGAGAGCATTTGAACTTTGTCTTGAAAAGGCAGGCGGTGAATTAGATCGTAACGCGATTAATAACGCTGTTCATATTTCAGTAGGTCCTGGTACTTATTATACAAAAGGTAACTTGATGTTGCCTGATGACTGTTCTTGTACTTCGACTGCAGGTCAGTATGCTACTGTTATCGAATTACTTCCTGGATATGAAAACAATAACGGAATCTTAGTTGGTTCTGGTGGTTATGTTCAAGGATTTGGTTATCAGAACTTTAAGGTTGATAACTTTGACTTCCCAGAAGGTGGATTTGCGATTGCTTATCGACCAGGTGCCAAACTATTACGTTCACCTTACTTAAGAGATAGTACTCAGTTATCTAACTTCTTACGTCAAGATGTTGAACCACCTCTTAATCCTTATAACTCAAAAGGTACTCTTGCTGACCTTGGTCAAACATTTACATTGGCAGCAGGTCATACATTTGATAATGGAAATGCATCATTAGGTAGTTACCCAGGAAATAGTGGAGCAAGACAGTTATGGCAAAAAGATGATGAAGTTAGATTCTCATCAGGTGCTATCGGCTTCTTATCTTGGGAAGATGTTGACGATGTAGATAAAGGCAACACTAGAGATATTGAAGTAAATCGTATTATCAGAGTTCGTAACCTTAAGAACGGTGAAGGATTTAAGGTCGGAGATACAGTAACTTGTGAGTCAGGCGGTACAGGTGTTATACAATCAATCGGTATTGACGATTTCCCAAATAGAGAAGTTGGTCGTGGTGGTGGTTGTGTACTTGCAGATAGAAGAGTACTTGATACTGATTCATTATATACATACGTACTTTGTTTTGGTTTCACACCTCGTACTCAAAACGGTTTAGGATATGTTGCTAGAGACGGTGCTGGTATCAACGGTATTGGTTCATTGTCAATCTTTGTTCGTTGTGCGTTCTATGCACTGAACGGTGGTCAAATGACGCTGAACAACTCAGGTACTCAGTTCGGTGATATATCAATGAGAGCAAAAGGTACTACAGAGTTCTTTGCTCCAAGATCTGTTAATAATAATCTTATCATCGGTAATACAGTATTCGCTGATACGATTGATTCTAATGCAGACCTTATTATTGATGATATGGTCGAGTACTTAACAGCAAATTCAGCAAACAGTGGATTAGGTTATAAAGAATACGATTCAGAAAAATGTTTAAGAGACTCAGGTATTGTAGTTGACGGCTCAGGTTATGACATTGCTCTCGACACAAACTACTGGGGTAGATTAGGTGGCATTACTTATAGATCACCAATCAGTTATGTTGTTCCTGGTGAACAGCTTGAAGAAACAAAAGGTGCGTTAGAATATTTAAGAGATAGATCAAAAGAAATATTCGTTAATGCGAATAACGAAATTAATGCAAGGATTGAAACATCATACGGTGAACTTCTAAATGTATTAGAATACGGTGAAGAAAGTATCAATCCAATTATATGGCAAGAAACTTCAGTTCCAAGAACAGCAGCTCGACAGTTATTACAAGATAATAAACATTTTATTACTGGTGAGTTAATAGATTGGATTGAAAACAATGATCAGTTCTATGCATACGATAGTAAAGCTTGTCGTAGAGATGTATCTGATTACATTCTTCCTGCTGTTAAAAACGATATGTTGTTTGACACAAACTATAACGCAGTTACTGCAGGCCGTGCATATTACATGGCTCAAGCAAAGACCGTTATGGAAAATCAAAATAACGAAACAGTTTCAGCTTACAATAGATTAAAGGATCAGACTAACGAATTGCTTGACGGTGATTCTTATTTAGCAACTGCTAGAACTGATGCTGCTTATGATAGTATATTAGAAATCTTAGAAAATAAAGGTACGTCATTTACACCTCCAGCCGCAACTTATGATCCAGAAACCGGTTTATCAGTTATCACACTCGGCTCGACTGGCCTAACAGTAACGAATGCAACTTATGATCCTGCTACAGGAATCATGGAAGCAACTGTTGGCTCTAAGCATGAAGTTAAGAAAGGCGATTTTGTTTGGTTCAAACCAGAAAGTATTACCTTTAGTTGTAATACTGGAAGTGGTACAACGAACCATGCGGTTCCTGAAGCTCACCACCCATACTATAACAAACCATGTCCTGTTATTGGCGTAAGTGCTAGTAAGATTAGAATGAATGTTGGTACAGGTGGAACTGGGCAACAGGCTCATACGTTTGTTTCTGCAACTCCAAACGCAATTACAGTAGGCCATGGATTGGCAACTGGTGATTATGTATTGCTTAAGAGAGGCGGATTAATATTTACTTGTGACAGAGATAATAATACAACAAGAACTGGATACCCAAGAAAAGGTGATCCTGCTGATGGAGCTCCAGTTGAAGTATTAGGAACAACACCTGGCAAGATTACAATTGATGTTGGTATATCAGCAATCGTTGACGATCATACATTTGTTGAAGCACTGCCTGGAGCAGTATCTATTCTTGGTGATACTATTAAATGGTCTGACGATGCAGGCATTGATGTTAATAAGAGAAACGCAAGAAAACAATTACAAGCAAACAAAGCATTCTTACAAGATTACGTTGAAGGTTATATAGATACAACTTTCTTTAGATATGATTCTAAGAAATGTCGTAGAGATATTCAATCATACATATTACCTGCAGTTGAAAGAGATATTCTAACAGGATCAAACTATAACGCATATCAGACAGGTATTGCTTATCGTTCAGGTACAACATTAGCAGACAATGTAATTAATGAACAGTTGGAAGAAACAACTGGAGCAATGCTTGAACTGAAAAGAAGAATTAATACATTACAAACAGAAAGTGGATTTACAGTAACGAATGCAACTTACGATCCTGCTACAGGCGTAATGGAAGCAACTGTTGGTGCTCATACAATGGCACCTGGTGATTACGTAATGTTAGCTGATGCAGGTATTACATTTAGTTGCGATATGGGAGCAGGAGAAGTTAATCATGCTGTTCCTGAATCTCATCACCCTTATTGGAGAACGCCTTGTCCGATAACTGGAGTAACTTCAACAACTATTATAATGAATGTAGGTCAAGGTGGAACTGGACAATATCCACATACATTTGTATCAGCAGTAGCAAATTCAATTACTCCTGCTAAAGGAGTTGGTTTAAGCTATACTCCAACTGATGCAACTTACGATCCTGAGACTGGAATATTTACTGCTACAATAGGTCAGCACAAATTACAGCCTGGAGATTATATAAGATTCCTTGAGGACGGTGTAACGTTTAGTTGTGATACAGGCAGTGGACCAACTAATGATGCAGTTCCAAATCCAGGACATCCATATTTCAATCATCCATGTCCAATCGAATCAGTTACGAATAAAACTATAACAATGTTTGTAGGATATGGTGGTTCAAATGCTCATACATTTGTTTCTGCATTAAATAACGCTCTTACTCATGTTGTTGCTATTGATGATAAAGCATCAGGATTTAGATCCGATGAAGCGTTTGATAAGATTGTTGGTATATTGAAAAGCGAAAATAAAACATATTCAACTTCAAATGCAACTTATGATCCACTTACAGGTATGACTGTTATTACAATTGGTTCTCACGATTTACAAGTCGGTGATGAAGTATTAATTGCGCCTAACAGTTTAACATTTACTTGTACTTTGGACGGTAATACAACACAGCATAGTTACCCAACAACTACAGTCACAAACTTTACTCCAAGTACTGCTTCTTACGATCCTGCTACAGGCGAGTTTACAGCGGATATTGGAACGCACAAATTAAGAATAGGCGATGAAATAGAATTTGCCACAAGAGGCATTACATTTAGTTGTTTACTCGACAATAACCAAACAAGTCATGCAGTACCTGAAGAACATCATCCGTTCTTTAAGAAGAAGGTTAAATTAACTTCGGTCACTGGAAACGTAATTGGTTGTAATGTTGGTATATCTGTAAATGGTGGTGGAGCTCATACATTTGTATCAGCAATCACAGGTGCAATCAAAGGTGAAAGAAAGCATCCTGGTTATAAAGCACCTCTTAGAGTTGCAGCCGTTTCATCAACTGGATTTACAGTAAATGCAGGTACTTCATCTGATACATCTGCTCATACATTTATATCAGCAACATCAAGCAATGTTAAATCTGCTAAGTATATCTCAACTTATACTCCAAGCAATGCAACCTATAATGAAGCAACTGGTGTATTTGTTGCGACAATAGGACAGCATAATCTTACTGCTGGTGACTATGTAAATATCAAGCCAGGCTCGGTTGTATTTACTTGTGCATTAGATGGAAATGTATACGAACATGCTATTCCTCAAGCTCATCACAGTATTACTTATAAGAAGCCTATAAAGCTTACTTCAGTAACTGCTGATACAATTACAATGAACGTAGGAACAGGTCCTGGTGGAGCTCATACATTCGTTAGGGCGGACGTTGGAGCTATTGATTCAGATGCATTAGTATTTACAGATCCTGCATCTTATGTCAAGCATTATACACCAACAACTTCAACATATGATCCTGCTACAGGATTATCTGTAATGACAATTCCTGGCCATGATTTAACAACGAATGATTATATTGAGATTGCTCCATTATCATTTACTTATACTTGTACACAAGACGGTAATGCAACTCAACATTCATATCCAAGAAAAGGCGATTCAAATTACAGAGAGCCACAACAAATCACTGCTGTAAATGGTAATGATGTTACTATTCAGTTAGCAGTAAGCTCAGGTGGAGCTCATACATTTGTATCAGTCATTAAGGATGCGGTATCAAAAGTTACTTACAACTCTCAAGGTCAATACGCAAGAGAACAAATACAAGCTAACAGAGAGTTCTTACAAAAAGAAGTTACTGATTATTTAGATTCTCAATACTTTGTATTCAACGGCGAAAAATGTACAAGAGATTCAGGATTCATTCTTGATTCAGTAAGAAGAGATATTGCTACAGGTTCTACTTGGAATTCTCAATTCATGGGACTAGGTTATAGAACTGGTTCAGTAGGTGCTAACAGTGTTATTAACAATCAGTTAACACAAACAGTCGGTGCAATTAATTACTTAAAAGCTCAGGTTGCTGCTGATCCTAGTGTCACAGGAACTGCGTTAACAAGATCTAACCAACATTTTGATAAGATCATTGATATAATGCAAAATGGTTCAGCTAACATTGGAACTAAAGTATTCGGTTCAGATGCTGCTTTAACTGAAGATCATAAACAAGCTGCTAATCAGATACTTCTCAACAGAGCATTTATTATTGCTGAAGTTACTGCTTACATAGCGGCCACATTCCCATCGCATACTTATGTTGTTGCTGATTGTGAAAGAGATACAGGTTACTTGGTTGATTCATTAATACAAGATGTTAAGTTTGGTGGAAACACATGTTCTGTCAACTTCGCAAGATTGTATTTTGAAAACGCAGTATCAGTATTACCTGAAGATCAAAAAGAACCTACATATAAAACTTGGGAACATATTGCCGATGTAGTTTGGAATATTATTAGAGATATAACAATTACTCCTACTTCAGGAAATGCTCAATCTCAAGATGTTTCAGGTTCTGATAGAGGTATTGAAGTTGCTAACCTAGCAAGAGATAGAGTTAATATCGTAACTCAAGCAATCTCTGATGATACATTAGATCATTTACCTGCTTACATCGAGCCTGCGGTTGAAACTGCTATGCAAGATGCATCTGATGCAATTATCGGTTTAAGAGATAATCTATCACTATCAGTAATTGATTACTTAAGAGAAGAACATAACGGATTACCTTATGCTAAGGAAGTTTGTGAAAGAGATGTTGGTCTAATGGTTGATGCCGTATCAAGAGATATCGAATACGGTGGAAACGAAAATACATTAGAAGTATTTGATTATTACTTCAGAAGATTTAATACTACATCAGCTGATTACGAACAGCAAAGATCAACTAACGTATTACCGATTGAAGTTAAAGGTCAATTTAAAGTACTATCTGATTACGAAGATACTGCTAACGTTTCAGGATTAAGAGAATCAATTAATGTATTACCTTACGAACAACGTGAGCCAACAAGAAAAGCATTCTCTCACCTAGCGGATGTCGCTGAAAAGGTTGCTAAAGAAGTTGCTCATACTACAAGCTTTACAACATTCAATCCAAGTAATGCTACTTACGACCCAGCAACAGGAGTCATGGTAGTAACGATTGGTACTCATACATTGGATGTTGGTGATAAAGTTTATCTGAAACCAAATGGATTTACATTCAGTTGTGATATGGGTAGTGGTGCACAAAACCATACCTCACCACAGAAACATCATCCTTATTATAGTAAGGCAGTTACTATTACTGCAGTTACTGCTAATTCAACAATTACAATGAATGTTGGAACAGGTGGATCTGGTCAATATGCTCATACATTTGTTTCTGCTGATGTTGGTTCAATTAGTACAGGTCCTTATCAAAATACAGATGGAACTGCGGCTGATGCAGCAACTGCCACAAGGTTGCATGATTTGCTTGAATCAATTGCTCAATTAGTTGACGATGTAAATATCGAAGATGATCAAATGCCAACATTAACTAAGGCTTCATTTGATCCTAACAGAACATTAGCAAGAAAGCAATTACAACGTAATAGAGACTTTATCATTGAAGAAGTTCAAGGATACTTGAAAGATAAGTATTATACTTTTGATGGAGATAAATGTAAAACTGATTTAGGGTTTATTCTTGATGCAGTTAGTGCTGATGTATTAACAGGATCTAATTATAATTCAATTTATGCAGGACTTGCATATAGAATTGAAACAACAAATACAAACAGAGTAATTAATGAACAGTTAACAGAAACAGTAGCAGGAATTAAATACTGTAAAGAATTAACTATTCTTGGTGTTACTGATCCTGCTCTAAAAGTTAAAGTAGAAGAATCATTTGACGAAATCATAAAAGTTATGACACAAGGTCGAGGTTCCGAAAGTGCAATAACTTACGGACCTAATGCGGCAGGTATTGCTAGAATCAACGGAAGATCTCAGTTAACTAATAACAGAGCATTCTTGGTTGCGGAAGCAACAGCATGGCTTGCAGCAAACAGACCTTCTCATAGTTACGATGTAGCAAAATGTGAAAGAGATACAGGTTATATGCTTGATGCAATTACATTTGATGCTCAACATCAAGGTAACTTTGCTACTCTAAACTTTGCTAAACTTTATTTTGAAAATGCAATATTAGTTGGGCTGCCTGCAGATCAAATCGAGCCGACCTCAGCAGTTTACAAACACTTAGGTGATTGTGCTAATTTAATTGTTCAAGATTCCGATATTGGTGGATTGAAATCAACAGGTAATGCCTTAACCCAGGACTTTAGTTCAGGCTCAGGTGGTTCAGGTATGGGTGCATCAGTAGAAGCATTATTTAATATTGTTGGTGATTCAATTACTAATCAAACAATGTTACTTGCTCCTGCGCAACAATTCCCACCTGCGAGTAATTACGATGCAGTTAATCAAACCGGATTTGCTCAAGTTCATCAAGCAAAAGCAACTGCACAAGCAGGAGTTCTTGGACATGTAGCTCAATTGTTTAATATACTTCCATACAATACAGAAAAATGTAATAGAGACATTGGTTATATTGTAGATGCAGTATCACATGATATTCAATACGGTGGTAATTCAGCAACAGTTCAAACTGCAGGAATGTATTTTGAAAACGGTGTTAATACTGGATTACAAATTGAACAAAGAATGGGTACAAAAGATGCATTCTTACACATGGCCAAAATTGTAGAACATGTTGTTGGTGCTAAGGATATTGAAACTAAACTATATCCAAGAACAGGAAAATACTACACTGGTGATATCGTAACTAAATACGAATACTGGAATGGAGTAACTTCTTATCAAACAGCAGAGCCACAAGACATGGCTATTCATGGTGCAAATCCAAATACTTCAATCGCGGCAAGAAAGCTTGTTGAAATAATTGCGAATGCAGTTGATGATAATAACGAATTAAGAAGTACAATTCCTGAGAGAATAGATATAGATCAAACTTGGATGCCACATAACTATGTAACTGCTAAAGAGCTTGTTGAAAGATTATCTAATTCAGCTGCTGAAGGTGTTATAAGTTATCTATCAGTAAATCATAATGGATTAAGTTTCCCTGATGCAAAATGTAGAAGAGATATTGGATACGTTCTTGATGCAATCTCTCATGATGTTCAATACGATACTAACTTTGCTACATTACAATCAGCAGGCATTTACTTCGAGAATGGAGTATCAGTACTTCCTGTAGATACACAAAGACAGTATGCTGATATATTAAACTTATTAGGTAATGCTGCTGCGCAAGTAGTTCAGGAAACTCCAGTAACGAACGCAAGTACATATACATTAACTCCGCAAAATCTATTAGGCACAGCTGCTACGGCAACTGAAGGTGCTAAGGTTGATGAGTTGTTAGGTGTTATTGAACAAGCAATACGAGCTGATGATGTTGATGAAGCACCAAGACCATATTCAACAGGTACTTGGATGGCATCTGAATTAACAGCAGCTGCAAGTAAGATTGTTGATAATACTGAAGAACTTGCTTCTGATGTAACTGATTGGATTAACAGTTCATTCAATGTACTTGATTATAATAAAGCAAAATGTAGAAGAGATACAGGTTTCTTACTTGATGCGTTCAGCTTCGACTTGAACTTTGGTGGTAACACTGCTTCGAGATGGAATGCTGATTTCTACTTCTGGAATCAAATTTATAGATTACCTGAAGATCAGCGTGTACCAACTGCAAAAGCATATCGTCAATTAGGTACAATTTGTAAAGACATTGTGTTAGGTGAATACGAAGGTCAAACAATACTTGGTGAATTAGGAACTGAAGTTGAAAGCAAGAAGGTTAAAGACCTTGCAGATATATTCTTCTTAACTCAAATAAATAATGATACTAAGTACTTACCTGTTAAAGAAGAGCCTGATTACACTTATAGTAATGCAGTATTTACAGATGCTCTCGCTATCCTTGCTCAAAGAAGAAAAGGATTACAGAAAGATACTGTAAGATACGTTAACTCTGCTTACGACTTCCTTGATATTAACTTAACAAGACGTGATGCAAGAAACTTATTAACTGCCTTGCAGAATGACTTCAAATATGAGGATGTGTTATCAGTAGGATCAGGTTATCAAACAAATGGTAATCAGAATGCAATACGAACATTTACAGCATCATTCTTTAATTACGATGGTACTCATGTGTTCCCAGTGTTTAATCCAACAATGCAAGGATTGAAGTACAAAGGTTCAGTTACTGATGTTGCAGCATTAAGTTCAATAACAGGACAGAAACCAAACTGGGCATATATTGTAGCATCTAATTTCGCAACAAATCTATATGCAGGCGATATATATTATTGGAATGGTTCAACTTGGGTATTAGAAGGTGCTAACAATACAGACTTGTTAGATGCATTTACTGGATCATGGGATCGAATGAGAGATTATCTTGTAACTAATCTATCTCCTGATTCTGATCATACAGCAATGATACAAGCACTGTTTGATAATTGTCTGAAGAGTAATGTACTTAAACCTGATACATTGGTATTTGGATCGTTGGTTGAATCCATTGCTCACCAGTTCAACGGTGCATCAGCAGGTGTTAACAGAAACGCTCTACCTCTGAACTTCAGAAACTTAGGTGCTGCTATATCAGCGATTGCCTCGGTACTTAATGAAGATGGCGGTAGAATTCGTTGGTCAGGTGCTGATGAATTGAATAACCAGTACTTCGCAAGAGGATTAAGAATTAACGGTAGAACAGGTCGTATTGAAGGCCGACCATTTACTTCTTCGGTTCGTAAGTTAGCAAGACGTGCTTCGAACTCAAGAGCAGTAGTTTAAAATAGGATAAAGAAAAATGTCAATAACAACAATAACAACATCCCAGGCACCAGACGCAAAACCGGTCGCGTTCGCTGGAACGTTAGCAACGAACGAAGTCGTAATAATGACTGTTCCCAACTATCTTGTTCCTGAACTAGTATTCGGTGGGTCAAGCGTTGTTGAGCCAGGAGTAGGTGAAATAATCTCACCATTAGTACTATGTAATATTACTAATGCAACGGTGACAGTAGATGTATACATATACAGAGAAGATACAGCTTTAGTACATTACATATTAAAGAACTTCCCTGTACCTGCATATGATACAATCCCGATTCCATTAAACGGGCAGTTCTTAAAGAGTGGAGATAAATTATCAGCTGAGGCTTCTGCCGATTTAGCAATTCATGCAACACTTTCGTTTACGTTAGGTCAATCAGAAGAAGACGACGTTGTATAATACTAATAAATATATTATTAATCAAGGTTGAATTAAAGGAAATACACAAAGATGGCAAGTAGATTCGGAACATTATCAGGAAAGGCACAGGTACTTGGTCACGGTATACCGCAAACCTTTCCTATTCAATTAGACCCTGCGCCATTTGAAGGTGCGTTGGTTTATGCCGATAACGGAGAGTTAAGATATTCCGATGGCACTAGTTGGCTTACAACTGGAACTGGCCCACAAGGTTTACAAGGCACAACCGGCATTCAAGGGGTTCAAGGTTTACAAGGTGAATACGGTCCTGGCTTTACAATCATTGGTTCTATTACTGGTCCAGGAGACCAATCTACTTTAAATACAGCTTTTCCTTCAGCGGTTGTTGGTGATGGTGTTATCGACCAATCAAATGATACTCTTTGGATTTACGATGGGTCTACTTGGGTTAACATCGGAAGTTTCCGTGGAGTTCAAGGTTTTGCTGGAATACAAGGTACTCAAGGTGTTCAAGGAACATTAGGTAACGAAGGTATTCAAGGAGAAAGAGGACACCGTGGATTCCAAGGATCAAGAGGAGTTCAGGGTTTTCAAGGTGTTCAAGGTAACACCGGTATTCAAGGTATTCAAGGTAGACGTGGCCCACAGGGTGTTCAAGGTATTACCGGTATTCAAGGTGATCTTGGTTTCCAGGGAACACAAGGACGTGCTGGACCACAAGGTGTTCAAGGTACTACAGGTATTCAAGGATTTTATGGAATCCAAGGTTTCACAGGTTCTTATGGTGGAGTATCGTTTGAGTTTGACTTCGATCTTACGACGGTTGCTCAAGATCCTACAGTTGGTAAGTTCGCAATTAATTCAGCTGCAGCAACTTCTGCAACGGCCTTATTCATTGATTCAACAGCAAAACAATCTAAAGACATATCAGCATTATTAAATTCTATTGACCAAGTAACAGGAGCTGTTAAAGGTTATATACAAGCAACAAGAATTAGCGATACATCACAATTCATTACATACGAGATTACACAAATAACAGATAACTCTGGTTGGTTCACTGTACTTGTTAATCATGTAGGAAGTACAGGAGCAGTATTAACAAACGTTGCTGCAGATCCTGCGTTTATACTTTCATTTGTAAGAAGTGGTGTTCAAGGTGTACAAGGTCCAACTGGTTCTCAAGGCGTTCAAGGTGTTCAAGGTCTACAGGGTGTTATTGGACCGCAAGGTACACAAGGTGTTCAAGGAACGACCGGCATACAAGGTGATACAGGTACCCAAGGTGTTCAAGGAACACAAGGCGTATTAGGTACCCAAGGTGTTCAAGGTATTCAAGGAATGCAAGGTACCCAAGGTAATACTGGTGACTTTGGTGGAATTACATATAATTACGATTACGAAAATAATACAACAGATGCAGATCCTGGTGTTGGTAAATTAAGGTTTAGTGCTACTAGCTTAAATACTGCAGGAATCAAGTTATGGATTGATGATCAGGAGAAAGGCACCATTAATGTAATGGACGCTGTATCTGCAGAGTTTGATGCAATTATTGGAACTCCTAAAGGTTATATGCGAATCATTGATGCAACTAACCATTTCAACCAAACATTATTTAAAATTGCTGCATTTACTGATAAGACAGGTTATTGGGAACTTGATCTTGTTTATATAGCAGGTGTCACAACATTAACAAATGGAGTTAATACACGAGTTACTTTCTCAAGAAACGGTGATCGTGGTATTCAAGGCTTACAAGGTGTTCAAGGATTACAAGGAGACTTCGGTCCTCAAGGAACTCAAGGACCACAAGGTGTTCAGGGTACGACAGGTATTCAAGGCTTGCAGGGTATTCAAGGTATTCAAGGCGAGGCTATTCAAGGAACTCAAGGTGTTCAAGGTACAACAGGTATCCAAGGATTACAAGGTCTACAGGGTTTACAAGGTCTTTCAGGTGGCCAAGGTACGCAAGGTGTTCAAGGAACAACCGGCATTCAAGGTATTCAAGGATTACAAGGCGAGCAAGGCCAATATGGTGGTTTAACATGGATATGGAACTTCGTATCTAACACTATCGGTGGTACTGACCCAGGAACAAATAACTTTAAACTTAATAACTCAAACCCAGCAAGTGCAACATTACTTACACTTGATGATATTCCTGCTGACCAATATACACAAGAAATTGATGCTTTCTTAGATTTCATTGATGGAATGCCAGGAACAGTTAAAGGTTATATAAAATTACAAGAAGGTAATTACGACGATGGCGATGGTCCTGCTGGACATCATTGGGCTGTTTACGAAATTACAGATTGGACATGGGATAGTGGTGCTAAGAACTACGGTTACTTTGATGTTGTATATGTAGACGGTAATGTTTCAAATTGGCAAACACAAGTTAATGCAATACACGGTCCTGCTGCTCTAATTACATTTATTCCTCGTGGTCCTGCCGGTATTCAAGGTGCTACAGGTACTCAAGGTGTTCAAGGATTACAAGGAACAACAGGTGCAGGTACTCAAGGTGTTCAAGGATTACAAGGTAGCCTAGGTTTACAAGGAGCCGAAGGTTCGTTTGGTGGTATTACTTTTGATTATACTTTCAAGACAGATACTAATGCAACAGATCCAGGTGTCGGTGGATTAAAACTTAATAACGCAACTCAGTCGTCAGCAACTCTAATGTTCATTGATGATAGAGACGATAACTTTATTGATATTCAACCGTTCTTAAGAACAATTGACGATTCTACAAGTCCTATTAAAGGGCATTTAAAAATTACGAAAAAGGATTCACCTGAAAACTGGATTATCTTTACGATATCAGCAATATCAGAAGGTAGTGGATTCTTTGCGGTTACTGTGGCTCATGTATCAAGTTCAGGTTATGCGTTCCAAGACAACGATGATGTTACGATTACATTCGCAAGAACTGGTGATGTGGGTGGTGTAGGTGCTCAAGGCTTAACAGGATCACAAGGTGTTCAAGGTCTTCAAGGCCTATTAGGTTTACAAGGTGCAACTGGTGCAGGACTTCAAGGTTCAACTGGTTCACAAGGTGTTCAAGGATTACAAGGTACATTAGGTAATACTGGTACTATTGGACCGCAAGGTACTCAAGGTATTCAAGGTAATGATGGACCTGCTGGTGACCCAGGTATTCAAGGATCTGCCGGTGCAGGAGCCCAGGGTATTCAAGGTATTCAGGGTATCATAGGTAATCAAGGTATCGCCGGTGCAGGTGGTATTGGTGGTCAAGGTGTTCAGGGTATTCAAGGCTTACAAGGATTACAAGGTGCAACTGGATTACAAGGTGAATCTGGTGGAGAGGGACAGCCAGGTGGTGCAGGTGCTCAAGGATCTCAAGGTACAACAGGATCTGGTGCTCAGGGAACTCAAGGTATTCAAGGAACAACTGGAGTAGGTTCAGCGGGTATCCAAGGTATCCAAGGTATTCAAGGACCTGGCGCAGTAGGTACTCAGGGACCAACAGGTACAGGCATTCAAGGTGTTCAAGGACCACAAGGTACTTCAGGTGTTACAGGAAGCGGTGTTCAAGGCTTACAAGGTATTCAAGGTTTACAAGGTGAAATAGGCGCCCAAGGTATTGATGGTGCCGGTATTCAAGGACCCAACGGTCCTCAAGGAACTCAAGGTTTAACTGGAGACGGTGGCATTGGTCCTCAAGGTTTACAAGGTGACTTAGGTATTCAGGGTATTCAAGGTCTTATTGGTCTTCAAGGAACCATCGGTGGTGCATCTGCCCAAGGCTTCCAAGGTATGCAAGGTAACCAAGGATTACAAGGGCAAGATGGTACAGGTGCTCCTGGTATTCAAGGCCCAGGCGGAATACAAGGTGTTCAAGGCGGACCAGGAGAAGTTGGTGGATACGGCGTTCAAGGAATGCAAGGTATTCAAGGTGACTTAGGTATTCAAGGTGAAAACGGATCTGGCTTACAAGGTATTCAAGGCCAAGTCGGACCACAAGGTGTTCAAGGTAACGAAGGTGGTTCAGGTGGTGCAGGTACTCAGGGTACTATTGGTAATCAAGGTGTCCAAGGTATCACTGGTATACAAGGATTTGAAGGATCGGGTTCTACAGGTATTCAAGGACCTCCTGGAGGTCAAGGTACTGCAGGTGCAGATGCTACAGGTACACAAGGACCGTCAGGCCCAATTGGACCACAGGGTGTTCAAGGTTGGCAAGGAACATTAGGTTTCCAAGGAAGTAGCGGTGGCGGACCTCAAGGTATTCAAGGTGAAGCAGGTAATCCTGGTTCTCAGGGTTCTGCCGGATTCCAAGGCCCAGCAGGCGATCCTGGACCACAAGGTGTTTCCGGTATTACAGGATCTGGTTTACAAGGTGTTCAAGGTCCATTAGGTTTCCAAGGATCTGTTGGTCAAACTGGTGCTCAAGGTGTAACTGGATCTTCCGCTTCAATTGATGTGGCTTCAATCCATACATCAGGATTACAATCAACCTCCATGTTTATTACAATGGTTCAAGGTGGTTCAGGAGCAAGACCTTTATATGGAACAACTACTCCTAACCCAGACGGATCAGATGCTGATTCTCTTGCTGAATCTAACTTCTATTATACTTCTGTTGATGATGAGTTAACATTAGAAAATATTAAGATTGAAGGCTCGGCAACACTAAATGGTTCAACAATTACTAGTTGGCCAACAGGTGGTGGCGGTAGTGGTACACTAAGTAATATTGTTGAAGATACTACTCCGCAGTTAGGTGGAAACTTAGACGGTCAAGCATTTACTATTACCACAACTGGTGATATAACCGCAGCTAACTTTAATTCAACATCTGACGAATCTCTAAAAGAAAACGTGAAAACAATTACTAATGCACTTGATAAGGTTGATAGTTTACGAGGAGTTAACTTTAATTGGAAAGAATCTGGTTCCGCTTCAACTGGTGTTATTGCTCAAGAAATTGAAACAATCATTCCAGAAGTTGTAAGAGAGGTTGATGGTATTAAACATGTATCCTACGGTAACCTAGTCGGAGTACTGATTGAAGCAATCAAAGAACTGAAAGCAGAAATCGAAGACCTCAAGAATTAATTTATATTATGTAAAACAACGTGCTCTGTCATTAAAAGTTAATGGAAATACAAGGGCATTACTATAATGTCCTTTTCTATTTGTGGGACCGGATATTATAAATAAGGTAATAATAGAAAAATTTAATAAAAGGTTTCAAACCCATGGCATCAAGAGCTAACATATACATCGATAAAGGATTGGACTTCAGAACAGAATTAAATCTGTTTAACGATGAAGGTGTCGAATACGATGATGCAACTATCTCTGTTTATAACTTTTACAGTAGTATCAGAAAAGTATATTCTACAACTGCAGCCACTAACTTTACAATCGAAGTCGCAAACAATGACATCACATTGGTATTAACAGATCAGCAGACAGATTTGCTTGCTCCTGGAAAATATCAATATGACGTTGTAATGGAAAAACAAACAGGAGAACTGACCAAAATAGTTGAAGGCTTAGCAATCGTAGTTGATACTATTACGGAGGTTTCGTGAGTATAAAGGTCAAGGTTGGTGCTGGCCGAAAGATTAAGGCTGTACCAAAACAAGGACAATCGACTTCCATAGTTGCACCAGCAGAACGAAAACCTCAAATCGTTCCGGATTCAGTTGTCTTAGGAATAGACACTATTGGAAATTATGTTCAGCAGATAGAGTCTGCGAACGGAATTGTCGTTTCACAAACTGTATATGACCAAGCAGCAAATGTAGTTATAGGACATGCTGATACTTCTAACGCTGTAAGTACTACAAACCCAAATTTATCTTATCCTAAAAATATCTCAATTGATACTTTTGGACATATTACTGATTTTGAAAATGTCAGTTTTAATCCTTTAAACTTTTCAGCCAACTCAACAATTATTTCATCCGATGATATTACGATCGGTACAACTTCACTTACATTAGGTGAAACAACAAATACTCTCGAAGGACTAACAAGCTTAAATATTTCTGGTCCTATATCATCTGATACAACAACAATTAGAAGTATTACACAAGGCAGAATATTATTTGCCGGTGCAAATGGTTTCGTTTCTGATAGCTCAGGATTAACATTTGACGGTACATCATTAATTGCATCAGGCGGAGTATTCCTACAAGGCCTACAAGTTACTGGCCAAACAGATACAGACAGTTTAAATGTTAATGATTTAACTGCTACGAGAATACCTTTTATAGCTGCCAACGGAGAATTCGTTGATAGTGCTAATCTTACGTTTGATGGAACCTCTATAACTGCTACAGGAGCGGTGTTCTTAGACGGATTAGAAGTTAATGGTCAAACTGATGTTGATAGTATTAATGTTAATGATTTAACTTCAGGTCGTATTGTATACGCAGGAGCTAACGGAGAATTAATTGATTCTGCCGGAATGACATTTGACGGAACAAGTATTATTGCTACAGGCGGTGTATTCTTAGATAATATGTCTGTTCCTGGGCAAGCATCATTAGGCAGTGTTAACATTATTGATCTAACTCCTGGCCGAATCATGTATGCAGGTGCTAATGGTGAATTAATTGATACTGCTAATCTTTCGTTTGATGGGGTTTCCATTACAGCGACAGGTGGTGTATTTTTAGATATACTTCGAGTACCAGGCCAAACAGAATTAGGTTCAGTTAATGTTACTGATTTAACATCGGGAAGAGTTGTCACTGCAGGTACAAATGGTGAATTAATTGATAGCAATAATTTAAGGTTTACGGGATCAACATTTATAGTTGACGGTGATGCTGATATTACAGGTAATGTAACTATTGGCGGTAACCTTACATTAGGTGATAATGAAGTTGATACAATTAATGTTGTTGCTGATTTTACTTCTGACCTTATTCCTGATGCTTCCGATACATATAGTTTAGGTACTCCTACCAAAGAATGGCGTAGAATATTTACTCCTTCAATTAAGAGTAGTTCAGGTGTTGTCACCATTGATGAAAACGGAGCATTTGTTTTACCTGTTGGCGGAACAGCCGATCGTCCTGCTAACAACGAAGTTGGTATGGTTCGTTATAATACTTCAGATAGTCGATTTGAAGGTTATGACGGTACTGCTTGGTCTGAATTAGCAGGTTCAGTAAAAGACGTTGATAAAGATACTTTCATCAGAGCTGAAACTGGGCCCGGAGATGATGGTGATGATCTTGACTTCTTTACTGCAGGTACACAAAGATTACAAATTGACCAGGCTGGTGATTTCATATATGGTGCTAACAGTGTAGTATTTGATTTTTCAACCGGTGCTGTTGATGTCGCAGGACAAGCAACATTTGGTTCAGCCGCTGTTTCTGATATTGCTGCAGGTGCAGTTGTATACACAAGTGCAGGTGGTGAATTAGAAGGACAGGCTAACCTTGCTTGGGACGGAACCAATTTAACAATTGTTGGTGGTATTACGGTTGATGGTGATTTCAGTACATCAGGTGGATTAAGTGGTGATAGTTTATCAGTAGGTAACTTATCCGCTAACACAATGATGTTCGTATCCGATACTGGTGCCTTATCATCAAACAACTCTCTTGCCTTTGACGGCGAGACAATGGTTGTTAACGCGCATTCAACATTCAACACATCTCCTAAGATATCAACTATCTCAGCAACACAAGTTGTCTTTGCTGGTACGGATGGTATACTTGAAGGTGATTCCGGTTTAACATATAACAAAACAACTGATGTAATATCGGTTAGTTCATTATCACAGAACAGAGTTGTATTCGCAGGTGCCTCAGGAGCATTACTTGATAGTGCAGACTTTACTTGGGATGGAACAGATTTTCGTGTAAATGGTAATGCTGAATTTACTGGTGATGTTTCTATAGCAGGTAATTTAACTCTTGGTGATCAAGTAACAGATTCAATTAATGTAATTGCTGATTTCTCAAGTGACTTATTACCTCAAACTGATAATACATTTGATCTTGGTGGTACAGGATCTAACTGGGCTGAAGTTTATACACAAAATCTTAAGAGTGATACAGGTGTAGTCACAGTTAACGAAACTGGTGCAATTACAGTTCCTGTAGGCACAACAGCACAAAGACCCAATCCACTTGCCGCTGGTATGGTTCGATTTAATAATACCGATGGAGTATTTGAAGGTTATAGTGGAGCAGCATGGGCAAGTCTTGGTGGAGTTAAAGACGTTGACCAAGATACATTTATTGAAGCAGAATCAAGTCCTGGTGCAGATAACGATGAGTTAAGATTTGTCACCGGCGGTACAACTGCGTTTACAGTAAATAGTAATCAGGCAATCGCAACAAGCGGAACTAATAATCTTGTATTTGATATTGGTGGACATATTGATGTTTCCAATACAGTCATAATAAATGTTGCTGACCCAACCGCAAATTCGCATGCAGTTAATTATAACTATTTGGAAAACGGAAGTTTTGCTAGAACGTTCACTGTCACTAAAGCTGCCAATACATATAACTTAAATTTACTTGACGATAATAATAGAGCTGCAATTGAGATTGGTACTGCTCTTACAATTGAAACATACGACTCTGGAAATAATGTTGTTCAAATTGGATTAGATCCAGTATGGCAATCGTTTACAGGTTTAAGAGAAGCTGGTGTTGAAGGAACAGTACCTAACTTTGAGTTTGACGTTTATGGTCGAGTTCGTTCTCTTGTTAATATTCCACTTTCTGTATCGTCCAACGCTGTTGTTGACTTTGTTCCATCCATTTATGGTGTTCTTGAAAATGCTGTAAGAAATGGTAATTTCGAACGCGGTATTACAGTTACGTCTAATAACGCAATTCAGAAAATAGATTTCGTTACTAACAATTTTGACATTGACTTAACTGGTGCTGTCACAGGTAATGGAACAGTATTAAGCAACTCTAATGTGGCAATTGCTACATCGTTTGATTATGCAACTCTTGATGCAAGATATATTAATGCAGAAGGCGGTGATACATCTAACGGTGATATTAGAGCAACCAAGTTTGTAAGTAAAGATGATTTACAATATTATGCAGACCCAGCAGGTACTTCAAGACTAAAAGATATTCATATTGGTTATAATAGATCGTCCTCAACAATTACAATGGGAACCGGTTCTGGTAACATATATTTTTATGCTGAAGGTACTAAAGGCGGATTCTTAAGTTCATCGTTTAACTTCGGCACTTATTTTGATACAACAAACGACAGTTGGTATGTAAATGATGGAAGCGTATTTTCTCAATCATTTATTGATAGTAATAATAGTTCGTATAAGATAAACCCTTCGGGTTTCGATTCTCGTGTTAAAGGCATTAATGTAGATGCTCAACTTGTTATTGGATCAAACCTTACGATTGCGAATAATACGATATCAAATTCCAGTGGCGATATTACAATCAATTCTACTACTGGTGTATTTAGCGTTGATAACTCTATTATAACAAATGTTAACGACCCTGTCAATAGCAAAGACGCAGTAAATAAACAATTTTTAGAAACTGAGATAAATACTCTTACAACTGGTGGTATTTCTATATCAGCAGAGACTGGAACTACCGATGTAGTTGCATTAGGAGAAGCAATCACTTTCGCCGCAGGCGAAGGCATAAACACGACAGTCAGCAATAATCAGATATTAATTGCTGGAGAATTAGCAAGCGATTCCAATATTGGTGTTGCTTCATTCAACATTGCCAACTTTACAGTTGCTGCAGGAGATGTTACTGTCACAACACTCGATGGAGGAACCTTTTAAATTTGCCTAAATAGGTATATGCTATAGAAGGACATATATATGTCAACATTAATTAAATTAAAACGTAGTGCCGTAGCAGGTCGCGTTCCGACTACCTCTAATTTGGAGTTAGGTGAACTTGCGATTAACACTGCTGACGGTAAGATCTACATTAAACAAGATGTCGGTGGAACAGAATCCATCGTTGAGTTTAGTGCCGATCCAAATGACTTACTTACTTTAATTAAAACAGTTGACGGTGCAGGCTCAGGTCTAGACGCAGATTTATTAGACGGAATATCCTCCGCACAATTCTTAAGATCAGATCAAGATGATACAATGGCAGGAAGCCTTATTGTCACTGGTGATCTTACAGTCTCAGGAAATACAACTTATGTTAATACGGAAACAATTCAGTTAGCCGATAACATTATTACTCTTAATGCTAATCACACAGGTTCAGCAACTCAAGATGCAGGTCTTGAAGTCGAAAGAGGAACAGACTCAAACGTAGTTCTACAATGGAATGAAGCAAATGATTATTGGGAAATTGCTTCAGGTGGAACTATTGGAAGAATCATTACTACAGGTGATGAAGGCGCAGGGAATGGATTTGACGCCGACTTATTAGATGGTCAAGAAGGTACGTATTATGTAGATTTTACAAACGCTACCAATAAACCAGATCCTCAAATAGATGTTAATATAACAGGAAAAGTAACAGGGTCAGGGACGACCACTCTAACTGATCTCGGAAACGGCACAATCAGTATTACAGCAGAACTTGCGAATACAGCAGTTACTCCTGGCCAATACGGAACTTCTACAACCATTCCAGTTATAACCGTTGATGAAGATGGACGATTAACTCAGGTCTCAACAACAGCTGTAGCAGGTGTTAGTTCAACACAATGGTACAATGCAAACAACACTTACTCAATCGTTACGGGTGATGGTAGTTCCTTTGACACTGTAATAGATACATTCTCAGGTATTACTGTAAACGGTAATGTTAGTGTTACTGGAACTGTTGATGGTCGTGATATATTAGCAGATGGTACTAAGCTTGACGGTATAGAACCTGGTGCAAGCGGTGATATGACAGCCGCAGAAATACTTACAGAGCTACTCACAGTTGATGGGACAGGAACAAATCTTGACGCAGACAAATTAGACGGACAAGAAGGTACTTATTACTTAGATTATGGTAACTTTACAAATACTCCAAATATCCCAAGCAACACAGATATTATAAATGTTGTATTAAGTAATGACGGCGCATTCTCCGGTGTAGATGCCGATTTACTTGATGGAGCAAACAGTGCATTCTATCTTGATCGTGCAAACTTCACAGGTACTAATGATGCTGATACTCTCGATGGCCAAGACGGAACATATTACTTAGATTATACTAATTTTACAAACACACCAGTTGAAAGAAGCAATACTGAAATCGTTAATATCATATTGGCGAATGATGGCACAGGATCAAATCTTGATTCGGACAAATTAGACGGACAAGAAGGTACTTATTACTTAGATTATAATAACTTTACAAACGCTCCAGTTGAAAGAAGTAACACAGAAATTGTTAATATCATATTAGCAAATGATGGTGCAGGCTCAGGCTTAAACGCAGATTTACTTGACGGATTAAATAGTTCAGCATTCCTTCTCACAGGTGGAACCGCGGCCGATTCGCAATTACTTGATGGTCAAGATGGAACATATTATTTAGATCATACTAATTTTACAAATGTACCTGACCCTCAAATAGACATAAACATAACCGGAAAGGTCACTGGTACAGGTAGTACAACCCTTACAAACTTAGGTAATGGAACAATCAGTGTTACCTCCGAACTTGCTAATACCGCGGTTACGGCAGGAACTTATGGTTCAGCAACTCAAATACCAAACTTTACCGTTGACGAAGATGGTCGTTTAACAGCTGCAGGTGCAAATGCAATACGAGGTATTGAGTCCCTTACTTGGCATAATGCAAATACAACATTAAATTTAGAAGCAGGAGATGGAACTCATTATCTTGCTAACATACATGAGTTTGGTGAACTTGATATTCAAGGTAACATTACAATATCAGGAACTGTAGATGGTCGTGATGTTTCAGTTGATGGTGCTAAATTAGATAATATTGAAGCTAACGCAACCGCAGATCAAACTGCCTCTGAAATATTAACGGCAATCAAAACAGTAGATGGCGTAGGATCAGGATTAGATGCAGATCTACTTGATGGTCAACATGCTTCTCAAATTATTGCGTCTGCAACATCAGGTGCGGCTGCTAACGTATTTGATTCAATAGTTACTTTGGCTGCAGGCAATGCAGTTGATGGCGGCGGTTCGTTTACTCTTAACCAACAAGCCAATACTACAATTACATTTGACCACGCTGACACAAGTTCACAAGCAAGTGTATTAGGAAGTGGTGGTCAAGTAATTCAAGATGTTGTACTTGATACTTATGGACATGTCACAGGTCTTGACCAAGTCGATTTTGATAATCGTTATTACACATCAGCATTACTTGATGCAGGTCAATTAGATACTCGTTATTATACTGAAACAGAATTAGATGCAGGTCAACTTGATAATAGATATTACACAGAAACAGAATTAGATGCAGGCCAATTAGATAATAGATATTACACAGAGACCGAGTTAGATGCAGGTCAATTAGATAATAGATATTACACTGAAACAGAATCCGATGCAACCTTTGTTCCACAAACAAGAACAGTCACAGGAACTGATGGTGTTACAGGCGGTGGAGCATTAAGTAGTGATATTACTATATCACACGCTGATACATCAAGCGTAGCAAATACGGGTGTATTAGATTTACCTAACGCTGAAGTTATTGAGAGTATGAACTTTGATAAGTTTGGTCACGTTATAGGATTCACAAAAAATAATCTTGCAGTTCTAACAATTAATATTGCGGATGCAAGATATGTAAATGTAACTGGCGATACAATGACAGGTAACTTAACAGTTCCTAGTTTAATCGCAAATACAGTTTCTCTTGAATCAGTTGACTATATATCAGATGATTCATCAACAAGCACTACATTCGTTACTGAAATTTTCTCTTTTGATAAAACAACATATAATAGTGCCGAAGTAATTATTACCGCTACACAAGGATCTAATAGACATATAACAAAATTATTAGTTGTTCATAATGGGACAACAGCGTCAGCAACAGAGTTTGCGACAATATATACAAATAACAGTTTAGCATCTTATGATGTATCAATCACATCAGGTAATGTTGTAATAAACGCAACGGCGGCAAGTTCTAGTGCAACTACCTATCAAATTGCTTCTACATTACTGAAAGATTGATAAATAGAATAGTACAATTTAATTTAAATCGCCTATCTGGGGAGAGTGAACCGAATGGCAAATGACAAGAAATTTATTGTTAAGAATGGTCTCTTAACACCCGAAAATGCCGTAATAGGTAGCACCACTGATACCGGAGAAAAGCTTCAGGTTACTGGTACTACTAAACTTACAGGCGAAACGCAAGTCACTCAAGCGACGGCCGCAACGGCTTCTCTAAAAGTTACTAACTCAGGCGGTGCATCTGCCTCTACTATTGTTGCTAAATTTGAAGGCGATTCTGATTCACTCGAGATTCGCAATATATCAACAGGTGATTATAAGATCACTAATCCTCAGCAAGATAACTCAATTAACTTTTATGACGGTATTGCTGGTATCACAATCAATTATGCAGGAACTGAAAAGTTAGCATTTACTGATACAGGAACAGATTTCACAGGCCTTTCAGATACTACTATTGAAGGCAATAGAATACTTACAACAGCAGATGAAGGATCAGGCAATAATCTTGATGCTGATACTGTAGATGGTTTAGAAGCTGCTCAATTCTTAAGATCAGATATTGCAGATTCGGCCGCAGGAAAGATTACATTCCAAAGTGATATTGATGTAGAAGGCAATGCACAATTTGACGGAACACTCACCGTTGACCAAGGTGCATTATTTAAAGCTTTACTTACAGCACAAGCAAATTTACAAGTAGACGGTTCAGCAGTCATTGACGGCAATCTAACTGTTTCAGGTAATACGACATATGTAAATACAGAAGAGATATTATTATCTGATAATATTATTACACTTAACGCAAACTATACAGGTTCTACTCCTTCAGAGAATGCAGGTATTGAAGTTGAGCGTGGAACATTAGCAAATTCAAAACTTGTTTGGAACGAGACAGCAGACTATTGGCAATTAGAAGTTAATAACTCAGTTATTGGTCGAATCATTACAACAGCAGATGAAGGTTCAGGAAATGGATTTGATGCTGATACTGTAGATGGTTTAGAAGCCGCTCAGTTCTTGCGTGCTGATGCTGACGATACTGCTACAGGTAATATAACAATAGAAGGCGATCTTACTGTTGGGGACAATGCAGGTCCTGCACGAATATTCTTTGATGGTAATGGAATTAATCGTACTTTATATTCAGCGGCAGGTGAAATTGGATTCTTAAATAATTCTGCTAACTGGGCAATGAAATCAGATGCTGATGGAGATCTTGAAGTTGAAAGAGATGTTGAAGCAGGCAGAGATGTTACGGCCGCTAACGATGTTGTAGCAGCACAAGACATAACAGCAACTTCAGGTAATATATCGGCAACTGCTGGTGATGTTACTGCTGGCGATGATGTGATCGCTCAAAATAATATCACCGCAACATCTGGAAACATTGCAGCTACAGCCGGTAATGTAACCGCAGGACAAGATGTTACTGCTGGTGATGATATGATCGCCCAAAACAATATCACAGCAACATCTGGAAACATAACAGCATCTTCAGGTAATATTTCTGCTACTGCTGGTGATGTTACTGCTGGCGATGATGTGATCGCTCAAAATAATATTACAGCAACTTCAGGTAATATATCGGCAACTGCTGGTTCAGTAAGTGCAGGAACAACTGTAACTGCGGGCACTGATGTAATTGGTCAAAGATTTGTAGATGCTGATAATAATTCATACCTTCTAAATCCTCATGGTACTTCAACATTAAACGACGTTGGAATAGATGATGATTTATTCCATAATGGCGATACTGATACAAAACTAAACTTTACTACTGACCAAATAAAATTAAACACTGGTGGTACTACAAGATTAGATATTAATAATTCAAGAGTCTTATCTAACCTTGACACATATGCTCCTAACCTTTATATTAACGATGCAATTGTTCATAATACCGATGTTGATACTAAAATTGTATTTACTACTGATGATATTAGTTTACAAACTGGCGGTGCTGAAAGATTAGGTGTTGACAATGCTGGTGTAGATATTACAGGTAATCTTGATGTAAGTGGAAATATTACGGCAGTAGATGGTACATTCACTGGTGACCTATCTGCTTCAAGATTCGTAGATGCTGATAACAACGCGTTTTATGCAGACCCTGCTTCAACATCAGTAATGAATCGTATTGGTATTAATGATTACATTGAACACAACGGTGATACAAATACATTCTTTGGATTTGATTCTGATGATAACATAATCTTTACAACAAGTGCAACCGAAAGATTAGAAATCAATGGAACAAATATTACAGGTACTGTAGACGCAATATTCCCGAACGTATATGCCGCAAGATTCTATGATGCTGGAAACGCAACTTATTATGCTGACCCAGCAAGTACTTCAAGACTAAATACAATCTCTCTTGTTGGTACTATTTACCATGACGGCGATACTAATACATATTTAAACTTTAACGGTGCAGATAGTTTTGAAGTCGTTACCGGCGGCTCTCAAAGATTACTTGTAAATAATACTTATGTATTAGCAAATAATCAAATGCGTGCTCCTATCTATTATGATAGTAATAATACTAATTATTACGGCCACTTCGATGCTACCTCCGTAATGAATTCAATTAATATTGATTCATATATTAGACATAATGGTGATACTGATACTTATATTGGATACCCAGGTAACGATAGCTTTAGAGTTGTCACAGGAAACAGTTCTCGTTTAGATATTAATAATACCAACTCAACGTTCCATCAGCCTGTAATTGTTGAAGGAGATATATCGGCAGATAGATTTGTTGATAGACAATCATCAAGCTACTTCTTAAATCCTGCAGATGCAAGTTTATCAGCAACTTTAGGTGGTGCAGTAAGAGTTGGAACTATAACAAATAATTCAAGATGGAGTGATAGTTCAGGAACAGGTGGTATTTCTCTTGTGACTGATGGAGACGAAGGCGGTAATAGTACTACGGTGGCCATTAGTGGAGCATATGCTGGTACTTACGCTCTTATGTATCTTAATAGGATTGACCCATCATCAAATCCAACTAATTCTGGTAATAGATATATTGAGTTTAGAGCTGACGGTGCATCAGGTGGTTCAACAATCCGTGGTGACAGTTCAGGCAATATGTATAATGTATTGGCAACTGGAACTAATTGGGGATTCTGGACTTCTGGTTATAGTGAAGCATTAATTGTTGACGATAGCGGAAACGTTATGGTTGCTAACGGAACTGCTCCAACATATACAGTAGGTGATAATACTCCACTTGTTGGCGGAGCACTTACAACAAACAAATTACACGTTAGCGGTTCAATTCAATTAGCAGGTAATGATGATGCTATTGTAATTGGTCGTGGCACAGCAACATTCCTTAAAGATGAAGAATTAGGATTCGGCTGGGGTGGCGGTTGGTACATGACCGATGGAACATATTTACGTTCCAGAAGTAATAAAACAATTTATACGGCTGGTGATATTTGGGCAAGCAGATACTACGCTCATTCTAGCACATCATACTATCTTGACCCAGATGGTGACTCACAATTAAATACACTTGACATCGATGATTATGTAAGACATCGTGGCGATACAAATACTTTAATTGGTTTCTCAGGTAACGATACTGTTAAAATTGATACTAACGGTACTGAAAGATTTAAAGTAACTAATTCAGCAGTAAGAGCAAGAAACAAATTAGAAGTTTACGGTTCA